>ENA-ORMJ01000477-ORMJ01000477.1-human-gut-metagenome-genome-assembly--contig:-NODE-477-length-30070-cov-66.453073_pt1 | contig 30070 bp, 17 predicted proteins | sample MGYA00242100_ERZ508989 | MGnify/ENA primary metagenome ERZ508989 (study PRJEB26280, sample SAMEA2531403) | human gut metagenome | biome: human gut; feature: human-associated habitat; material: faeces...
ATACTATAACTCGTTCACTTATCATTATGGCATGCAGAACTGGTGCTGTACGCAGGATGATAGGGGCATTATGTACTTTGCCAACAATAATGGTGTGCTCAGTTTTGATGGCTATTCGTGGCGCACCATAGCCTTGCCCAGCAAGGGATTGGTGCGATCAATTCTTGCTGATGGCGACCGTATCTATGTCGGCTCTTATACCGACTTCGGTTATTTTGTGCGTGATGAATGGGGTAAGATGGTGTATCATTCTCTTTGGCCCAAAAAATATCAGTCGCATAATGACGAGATATGGAATATCGTGAAGGGTGCTGATGGACATATTTACTTTCAGTCATTCTGCTCTTATTTCGTTTACGATGGCAAGAAAGTTACACCTTATTATATAAAGGAGCATCTGCCGCTCTGGTTTTTCCAAACAGGCGGTCAACTCTATGCTCAATTGATTTCCGACGGATTGTGCCGGGTCAGCAAGACGTATTACCCCCCCATCCTACATCGTAGAGACTATGGCAACGATCATGTGATGGGCTTGCACCAGTTGGGCAAGAGTCTTTTCTTGTTGGCCACCAACCAGAATGGACTCTTCCTATACGACGGACAGCAGGTGAAGCCTGTTCGTACTGATGTCGATGCTTTGCTCCGACAAGCCTTGATCAACCGTACTGTCATGCTCAATAAGCATACCTTGGTGGTGGGAACCATCAAGAGTGGACTCTTTGCCATCGACCTCAATACCAATAAGGTGTTGTGGCACTACAGCAAGGCTAACGGACTGGGAAACAATACCGTGCTCAATCTTCTGGTGGACAGAACGGGCAACTTATGGGCAGCCTTGGACAATGGCATCGCCCTTATCCATACGGGTTTGCCCCTTTCGGTGATGAGACTCGAGGGCATCGGTATGGTCTACGATGTGGCTACCTTGGGAAGCGATATGTATATTGCCACCAACCAGTCGGTGTGGCGATATGACATGAAGGAACACAATATAGTTCCAGTGAATGGCTGCGAAGGACAAAACTGGTATGTATCTCAGTTTGACAACCAGGTGTTTGCCGGCAACAATTTAGGCACAAAGGCCCTTGTGGGCAATCAGTCTTTCGACCTTTTAAACGACAATCAGGGCAGTACTATGATGCGTGAGTATCAGCATTATGGTCAGCATGCATTGATAGAGTCTTCCTACAACAGTTTCCGCATTTATTTACGCGATGGCGACAAATGGCGCTATGGTTGGACGGTGAAAGGCTTCGGTGCTCCTATCAGAGAGATAGAAATAGACAACCAGGGTGTCATCTGGGCAGCCCACATGAGCAAAGGTCTCTATCGACTGGAACTTTCCAGGGATATGAGGCGATTCGAAAGGGTGAACTTCTATTCTTCGCTGCCCAATAGTAAGGGTGATGCTTTCCATGTGATGACCATCATGGGACGTGTGGTCTTTTCGTATGGTGGCCGTCTCTTTACTTACGATGATATACGCAAGCAGATATTGCCCTATTATGGTTGCGGCAGGTTGAGCGACATGGGCATCATATCGTCTGCCTTCCTTGATAAGAAAACCTTCTGGTTGCTCAATAGCGATGGCTATTGGCTCATGCAGTCGGGCAGTAAGGAGAACCTGCCGGTGTTCTTTATCTCCAACTCTTCGTTTGGGCAGGAGTGCAACATCTATGGACATTCGATGTATGCTTCGGGTCGTGCCACCTATTTCTTCCTCAACGATGGTATAGGCAGATATTTGGGCACAGGTGCTGAAATGGGAAAGAAGCCCGCCTGCTATCAGGCTTCATTCAGCGAGGTGACGACAAAGGACCGTGATAATGTGGCGCATCAGCTGCCTGTGGTCAGCGATGGCAAGGTGAAGGCATGGGGTAACATTCGGCTCAGGGTGTCGTTCCCCAACTACGATAACGACAAGCTGCTGTTCTGCTATACGCTGAAGGGTGGAGGCAATACGCTTACCGAGTCTTCTTATTCGCCAGACATCGTGTACAGCAACTTCGGCTTTGGAGATTATGAACTGACGGTGGTGGTCAAAAACCTCAAGGGCGACATCATAGGCAAGCCTCTTGTCTATTGTTTCTCTTTCCCCGCACCTTTCCTGCTCTCATGGTGGGCGTGGCTGATTTATCTGTTGTTGCTCTCGGCTTTGGTGTATGGCTTTATTCGCTGGCGCACCAACAAGATTATTCGTCGCAATAAGAAGATAGCTGAAAAAGAACTCCTGGAGCAGAAGATGAAATCGTTAGAGCAGGAACGCATCATTGCCGAACAGCAGAAGCAACTCTTGGAGAACGAGCTCGCCCTTAAGGGAAAGGACGTGGCAAGCATGGCTTTCGATATGGTGGCGATGAACAACTCCATCAGTGAGGCGAAGGAGACTTTGCTTGAAGGCATGCGCAAGGGAACCATCACCACCAAGAATGCCAGCAAACTGTTGTTGCAGATGAAGAGTGGCGACAACGACTTGTTCTGGAATACGTTCCAAAACAACTTCGACCTGATACACAAGAAGTTCTTCCGCAGTCTGCGTGAGAAATATCCCGACCTCACGTCGAACGACCTGAAGGTATGTGCCCTCTTGCGCCTGAACCTGAATACGAAGGATATAGCCAACTTCACTCACCTTACCATCCGTGGTGTGGAAGGTGCAAGATACCGACTCAGAAAGAAGTTGGGCATTCCTACCGACAAGTCGCTCACCGATTTCCTCATCGAGTTCGAATAAGGAGAGGATCTTTATTGTCCTCCCAAGCGCTCGAAGAAGGTGATGATTTCCTCAAAAGTCTTGAATTCATCGCTGCCATACTCGATGGCTGTGCCCATGAAGCCCTTGTCGGGACAGGGGTCGATGAAGTAGTCGCCATAGAGCAATGCCTTCTGGTTGCAGAAAATGACGTGGTTGTAGGCTGGGGCAGATAGGTACTCCTCTACCCAGGTCATGACACGAGCCATATAGTCATGGTCGTTGGTGGGCGCCTGTGCCACAATGTACACATTGTAATATTCTATCAGCATCTCATAGGCCTTGTGCATTGAGCTGGTGGCTTTCCAGTAACTGTCGTGCAGGGCATCGAAGTCGATATACACGATGGGGCGTTCCTTTCCGTTCTGTTTGTCGTCTATCCATCGGATGACGGGTGCGAGATAATGGAATGCCACCTTGTCTATCAGCCGATGCTCACCATGGAAGCGGATGGCTTGTGGATAATGCTCGTGGAAGAGGTCGAAGGTATGAACCACAGGGTCCTTGTCGCCAAAGAGTCCGTAGACACGGTTTTGTTCCTCGGGTGTTACATTCTGAAAGCACAGGGCGGTAATGTCCTTGTACTCCTTGATGAGTCCCTTGTTCACCATCAGTTCCTGCACTCCGTCCTTGCGCGGGTTCTGAAACTCCTGTCTTCCCGTCATACTGCTCATGGTGTTGCCCATCTCGAAAGCAGGGTTTACCAAGATGCGGTCGGTGCCATGGAGCATCTCTGTGAACATACCACCCATGGAGGTGCCTACAATCAGGTCGGGTTTCTCCCTCTGCTGCATGTCCCGCAGCATCTCTATGGCTTCTTCGGCATGCACGGGAATGTCCTCAGCCACGAGGGTGGCATTAGGCATTAGCTCTTGCAACATCTTTACCGTGCCGCTCTGTCCCGAGGAGAGGAAGCCGTGCACATACATGATTTTTTTGCCCTGCATCAGGTCAGGGAACTGCTTGATGTATTGATTTTCCATTGCTTGTTGTTTTATCCGGAATGATGATGCAAAAGTACAGTTATTTGCAGTGAAAACAAAATTATTGATGCATATTTTTCTCCTGTTGTTCAAATAATGCGATGAAAGGGCTGTATTTCTCGGATTTTATTTGTACTTTTGCCGCATCTTTCTGAAATTATATATATGTGACAATGGAACAGTCAATAGAAAATCTCTACAAACTCGACGGCAGAGTGCCCGTCGCCAAAGCACTTCCTTTCGGCCTTCAGCATGTGCTGGCCATGTTTGTGAGCAACATTGCTCCTATTATGATTCTTGCCGGAGCCGTAGGCTTGGACAGTTCAGTGAGCGCCGTGCTTATCCAGAACTGTATGGTCATAGCCGGTATCGGTACGTTGGTACAGCTTTATCCCGTTTGGCGCATTGGCTCGCGCCTGCCTATCGTGATGGGCATTTCCTTCACCTTCCTTTCTCTGGCCATTGCCATTGCCGGTTCTCAGGGCATGGGAACCCTCATTGGTGCGGTGATCATTGGTGGATTGATAGAGGGAACACTTGGACTCTTTGCTAAGTATTGGATTAAACTCATTCCGCCCGTTGTGGCTGCTACGGTAGTTACCGCCATCGGTTTCTCGCTACTTCCTGTAGGTGCCAACTCGTTTGCTGGAGGACAGGGTGCTGCAGATTTCGGCAGTGTGAACAACTGGATTGTTGGAAGTGTCACCTTGTTGGCCTGTCTGCTCTGCCAGATTTTTGCCAAGGGTTTCCTCCGTTCGCTGTCTGTTCTTATGGGTCTGATAGTAGGCTACATTCTTGCCTGCTTCATGGGTATGGTCAATTTCAGCGGACTCACCGGTCTATCGCTCGTTGCCTTGCCCCAGCTTCTGCCTTTCACTCCCGAGTTTCATATCGGTGCCATCCTTTCGGTGGTAGCCGTCTATCTTGTGTCAGCCACAGAGACGATAGGTGATACTTCTGCCCTTTGCAACAGTGCGCTGAAGCGCAATCCTCAGACCAAGGAGATGGGCTCTGCCGTTTGCTGCGATGGTTTCGTCAGCACGGTGTCTGGTCTCTTCGGTTGTACTCCTATCACCTCGTTCAGTCAGAATGTGGGATTGGCAGCTATGTCGGGTGTAGTCAATCGTTTCACCATTGCCATGGGAGCCTTGATAATGATTATCGGTGGTGTGTTCCCTGCCATAGGCTATGTGCTCACCACCATTCCTCAGGCTGTTTTGGGCGGTTGCACCATTATGATGTTTGGTAGCATCCTCTTTGCCGGTTTCGGTATGATGGCGCGTACGGGTTTCTCACAGCGCAACATGGTGATCGTGAGCCTTTCGCTGAGTGTAGGCCTTGGCTTTACCCAGGCTACAGGCATGTTCAACATCTTCCCTGAGATTGTCCGCACGGTGTTTGCCGACAACTGCGTGGCTGTGGTCTTCCTGCTTGCTGTGGTTCTCAACCTCGTGTTGCCAAAGGATCTGGAACAATAAAAAGAGAATTATTTGCTAATATTACTATAAAATTCTATTCATAATGGATTTGCTGAAAGAAAGAATTATGCAGGAAGGCAGATGTTTTCCTGGTGGAATCTTAAAAGTAGACAGTTTCGTAAATCACCAGATGGATCCTATCTTGATGATGGATTTGGCGAAGGAGTTTGTTCGTCTGTTCCAGGACATTAAGTACAACAAGATCATCACCATTGAGGCATCGGGTATCGCTCCTGCCATCATGGTAGGTTATCTGACCCATCTTCCTGTGGTCTTCGTCAAGAAGAAACAGCCCAAGACTATGGAGGGTATGATTACTTCTGTGGTTCACTCTTTCACCAAGGACCGCGACTATACGGTTTGTGTGAGCGACAGCTATCTTACTCCCGACGACCATGTCATCTTCATCGATGACTTCCTCGCCAATGGCAATGCTTCCAAGGGCGTGATGGAACTCTGCGAAAAGGCTGGCGCCAAGATAGAGGCGATGGGCTTCATCATTGAGAAAGCCTTCCAGCATGGTGGCGACTTCCTGCGCCGTGAGGGTATGCGCTATGAGGCGCTCGCTACGGTTGAGAGCCTGGAAGACTGCAAGATTGTTTTGAAGTAAGGAGCTCAAGTTTCGCAAGTGGTTTAAGTACGGGCTGAAGGCCCAAAAGCTCTTAGCCCATGGTTGTTATGGACACAAGCAGCACGCCCTGAAAGGGCAGAAGCTCTTAGCCCAGGGCATCGCCCTGGGTACAATGACAATCAGAAAGGCGCCCTGTAAGGGCAAAAGCTTTACTAATTGCCGGGAATTTTAAAGCTTTTGCCCTTACAGGGCGACAGGTTTGCAGCCGTAATTACCCAGGGCGATGCCCTGGGCTAAGAGCTTCTGCCCCCTTCAGGGCGTGTGGGGAAAAACAATAAGGAGTTATTTCATGGAGTTAAGGGAGTTAAGACAAATGCCTTATTGTTTGAAATATAAAAAAAAAGCTGTTGTCTTAACTCCTCAGCGACCGCAGGGAGCGATAACTCCTTTAACTCCTTAACTCCTCCAAACCTCAAGTGCCTTAACTCCTTAACTCCTCCAAACCTCAAGTGCCTTAACTTCTTTAACTCCTCCAAATCTATTTGACTATTTCTGCCGCATAGATTCCCATTACCTTATATCCTGCGGCGTTGGGATGCAGCCAGTCGCTGCATACATATTCCTTCTTCATTCTGTGCTCATCGGCAGAATCTTGCATCAGTTTGGCAAAGTCGAGTACGCCATCCACCTTTTTCTCCTTGCCCTGACTGCGTATCCAGTCGTTCACGTATTGTCGGCAAGCCTCGTGGAAATAAGTGTAATAGCCAGCACCTCTGAAAGGAGTGATGGTGGCAAGATACACCTTCATGCGCTTGGCCTTTGCCTTCTTGATCATGTTCTGATAACTTTCTATCAGCAGTCGGGCTGTTGTCTCGCTGTTTCCGCTCTTAGTGTTTCCTATATCGTTGACACCTTCGAAGATAATCACCTTCTTCACACCGCATTGTCCCAGGATGTCGCGGTCGTATCGGTCTTTGGCCAATGTTCCTATTCCTCCGGGCACTACCACCTGATTGGATCCGATACCTAAGTTGAGTACGCCCTGATTGGTAATCTTATGTTTCAGGTGTAGCATCTCGCTCATGATGTCGGGCCATCGGTTCTGTGCATTGTCGGTTGTTCCGCGACCATCGGTTATTGAGTTTCCTATGATGGCAATGGCGCTCAGGTTGTTTTTCATCGTGTACACATCAATGCCAGCGATAGTGTACCAGTGGTTCACGCGTTGTGCTTTTTTGAAATTGGAGTGAGCATTGGTAACACCTTTCATTATATAGGAGGTGGTGCGGGAGCCAGGGTGCATGGTGGGCTTGGCTGGCGATGAGGTGTAGTTGATGGTAATGGCAACGCGCTCCAAAGGTCTGAGGTTGAACTTCAGTGGGTCGCTCTCTATCGCCTTGCCAGCAGGAATCACAGTCTTGTACTTGCCGTGAAACTTCAGGTACTCAGCGCTCTTGGCTTCTACGCCAAATGAGTCTTTGGCATGGGCGATATAGACCGAACGTATCACCACGGGTTCAGAACTGTAGATGTTGCTCAGTTTCAGTCGTATCACCTCGCCGCCCAATGATACCTTCACTACTTGTCTGATGGAGTGGGGCGTATTGCTGTATAACACTTTGCTCTTCACGGCAGCCTGTGGAGCTGTAGCCCAGGTTCCTACCCATGTCTGTGCCGTGGCATTCATGATGAATGTACACAGAAAGCATAATAATGCGAATGTTTTCTTCATAATATTTCTCTCTTTTACTATTCTTGTTTTTTCTTTCTTGCTTTTTTCTTTTGAAATATCTTTGGTAAAGATACGACTTTTTATCGTGCTGAGCATACTGCGAGGGTTTTTCTCTAACTTCCTTTAACGAGTTTAACTTCCATTGTAACCGCTCTGCAACCCTAAAGCTATGTTCAGTTACTTTAATCATTGTTTTTCGTTCGTTATGAATTTGTTTTTTCTCTTGTGGATAAATCTCCGTTCCGTGATACGGAACGGCCGTTCCAAATCACGGAATGGCGGTTCCAAATCACGGAATGTGCGTTCCGAATCACGGAACGGAGATTTTTGCAGCTTCAACAAAACTTTTATATAGTATAAGAGTAAGATTTTTGTGATTTAACGATTTTAATTGACCACTCTTGGCATTATTTTTAATATGAGTAGACTCGGTTGTTGCTTATTTGTCATTTGCGTTGACTTACTTAATTTTAGTCATATTCATGGTTGACTGCTTATCTCCTTAACTTTACAAAATGGAAATTACATTTCGTAAATAAAAGTGCTTAAAAATGGGGTGACTGTAAGTTGCCGTGGTGAAAAGGAGCAAAATGATGTATTTTTACTATCTTTTTATACAAAACTGTCAGAAATGCTTGCGTATATCAATTAATTTATTTACTTTTGCACCCGAGAGAAAAAGTTAGTGTCGTACAGACACTCATGAGGGCGTATCAACACTTATCAGATTGTTTCGACACTTATTTACGTATAGCATTATAATATACTATTATTTGTTTTATATTTATTTTTTACAACATTTTCAAGATGACAAGAAGATTACTTTTGTTAGTATGTGCAATGCTGTGTTTAGGCAGTAGCGTACGTATTCAGGCGCAGTCTGTATCTTCTTCTACAGCAACCTCTGCTGATGGAAATTACGTAGAGGGTGTCGTTCGTGTCAAACTCCAGCGCGAGATAGCCGACCGTTTGGTGGCTGCCAAGCTTCCGCTGTCGGTGAAAGGTACGAGCAAGAAGTATGTTCAGACTGGCGTGACCCCGCTCGACAGGGTCAGTCAGAAAGTAAAGGCAGTCTCTATGACCCGTGTTTTCCCTTATGCCGGTAAGGATGAGGCTAAGCACAAGGCAGCAGGACTGGATCTTTGGTACGATGTCCACTACGAGGCATCAGGTATGAAATTGGCACAAGCCCGTAACTTGCTCCGTTCTACAGAGGGTGTGGCTTATGCCCAGCGCATACCGGTTTACAAACCCATAGGCGGTGAGCGTTTCCTGGAGGTTTCGCCAGCAGCGGTGGCTAAGGCAGCCAAGGCAGCTTCTACCATGCCTTTCAACGACCCATTGCTCAATGACCAGTGGCATTACAACAACGATGGTCATATCGCAGGTACCAAGGTGGGTGCCGATGCCAATGTGTTCAAGGCTTGGGAAACAGGTGTTACCGGTTCTAAGGATGTTGTGGTTGCCATCATTGATGGTGGTTTCCAGGTAGATCACCCCGATCTGAAGGACAATGTGTGGATCAACGAAGCCGAGTTGAACGGTAAGCCTGGTGTTGATGATGATGGCGATGGCTTTGTAGATGATTTCTACGGCTATAACTTCGTTATCAATTCAAGCGATATCAACGCTCACTCTCATGGTACTCACGTAGCAGGTACCGTAGGTGCCACCAATAATAATGGTATCGGTGTCTGCGGTGTTGCCGGTGGTAGCGACGGTAAGGGCGGTGTCAAGATGATGGTCTGCCAGGTATTCGACAGTCGTGCCAGCAGTTCTGCTGTAGCTGATTTCGGTGCTGCCATTGTTTATGCAGCCGACCGCGGTGCCAGCATCGCCCAGTGTTCTTGGGGTGCCAGTGTTGCAGACGATGAGGATAAGTCGGTTACCGCGGCTATAGATTACTTCACCAAGAATGGTGGTGGCGACAAGATGAACGGAGGTCTCTGTATCTTTGCTGCCGGTAACAATGGTGAGGAAGGCAATTATTATCCTGGTTGTCTTGACAAGGTTGTGGCTGTTGGTTCCATGGCTCCTGACGGAAGCGTGGCTTATTATTCCAACCGTGGCAAGTGGGTTGATGTGACAGCCCCTGGTGGTTTGGAGGACAATGGTCAGCAGTATGGCGTATTGAGTACTTTGCCTAATAGTACCTACGGTTATAATGAGGGAACCTCTATGGCTTGTCCTCATGTATCTGGTATTGCAGCCTTGATTCTTTCCAAGTATGGTAACAAGCAGTTCTCTAATGAGACTCTCCGCACCTTGCTTACCACTTCTGTAAACGACCTGTATACTCAGAATCCTGAGTACAAGGGCTTGATGGGTTCCGGTTATATCGATGCTTACAAGGCTTTGCAGGGCAAGGAGGGTAGCGTGCCTGAGGCTGTTGCCGACTTCACTGTTACTGCATCTCACGACAATGCTCTCATCGAATGGACGATTCCTGAGACCGAAGAGAAGAGCATCGACCATCATGTGATTTATTATAGCACAGAGGCTTTCACTGCTACAGACGACTTGAACAAGTTGAGCTCAGTATCAGTAGATACCAAGTTCAAGTATTCAGGCGACAAGATGTCTTATGAGTTGGACGGTCTGAAGGCTTCTACCAAGTACTACTTCGCCATTGTGGCTTACAACCGTTGGGGTAAGGCTTCTGCCGTTTCTCCCATCAAGGAGGCTACCACCAATGCAGGTCCTAAGGTTCAGGTAGACAAGAAGAATCTTTCTATGACCGTAGATGCCACCAAGGCTTCCACAGCCGAGGCTTCTTTCAATGTAAAGAATGCCGGTGAGGGCGTGTTGAAGTATCAGCTTACTACTGCTACGACCCGAGCTACTATGTCTACCAGCGGTCGTATCAAGAATCCAAACCCAGGTCAGGTTCTTCCTTTCAGCGGTACAGTCAGCCCAACACTTGTGAAGCGCAATGCTGTGGCTACTTCCAACTATCAGGCAAAGGACTGGCCTGACACTTTGACCTATTCCAACCAGTTGTACAGCTATATCGGTGAAACTGATACCAAGCTGCCAAATGCTTTGGCTCAGTATTTCTATGTAGATAAGGCAACTTATCCTAATGGTTTCAACCTGACCGATCTTCGTATTCAGGGACAGAACGGACAGGATCCTGAGATTGAGATTTACGACGGATCTCGTTCTATCTCTACTGCAAGTTTGATTCAGAAGGTTAATTATGGCTTCTGGGCATACAATTATCCTATCACCCTGAAAGAGCAGATTCACTTTGCTCCTGGTTCAAGTTTCTGGGTAGTGGCTAAGTTCCCTGCTGGCGCCAAGAACCCATTGGCTACAGGCAAGACTACCAGAACCGATGTTGCCCAGTACAGCTTCTATAGCTCTGACAACGGTACAACCTGGACTCAGTTGAGTGAGGTGCTCAAGGGCACCAGCTTCGAGGCTGTAGCCAGTCAGCTCACATGGGCAGTACAGGCCATCAGCAAGAACCCAGACTGGAGTGAGGTGCTCAACCCTGAGCCTATCAGCGGTGAGGTTCGTCCTAACGAAAGCCAGAAGGTTACTCTGAAGAATGATGGTCAGAAACTGGTGAATGGTACTTACAACTTCAATATCCATGTCAAGAGCAATGAGGCTGTTGATTCTAAGCAGCAGGTTGCTTTGTCTATGACCGTAAAGGGCTATAAGCCTGAACTGCACAGCCAGCAGCTGGTTGACTTCGGTGACTTGCTGGTGGGTCAGACCAAGACCATTGATGTAGAGTTGACCAATAGCGGTTATGGTGTATTCGGTGGTAAATATGGTGGTATACTTCAGGCTTCACGGAACGAAGTGAAGTCTTCATCCGTTCAGTTCAATGTGTCAAAGGGTGCCAATAATATTGCAGCCCGCTCTACCGGTACGTTGCCAGTGACGTTCGCTCCTAAGAAGGAGGGCAACTTCAGCAGTACCATTACCCTGACCGATAAGAATGGTCAGCAGTATTCGTTCCTGGTTCGCGGTGTCGCTTCAGTTCCTGCCAAGCAGAGTGTAACTCCTGATGCTTACGATGCAGGCGACCTGAAGGTAGGCGGTGAGGATAAGACAGCTACCATCACTATCAAGAATACCGGTAATTATCCTTTGCAGTATGTCTTCCCTAAGTTCTCTTCCGAGAAGATAGTAGGTTCTACTGCCAAGGTACATAAGTTTGGTTATACTACCATCTCTAATGTTGCCGACGACGAATCATTCGAGTATGAGCCAGCCCCAGAGTTGGCTGACGAGAAGGATATCACCTCTCAGTTCACTAACGACAACTGGCAGTCGGGTCCTATCAAGGTGGGCTTCAAGTTCCCATTCTATGGCAAGGACTACGAGCAGATTTACGTATCTTCTTATGGTGGTGTCTCCATGCAGCAGGCGGATGGCCGTATCTCTTGTATGGTTCCTACCGGCGATTGTGTACAGGGATTGGGCTATATTTCGGCTTATACCAACTCTGGCTGGATGGACATGGGTGCCAACAGTAAGATTACCTATGGTCATAAGAACGGTAAACTCTATATCAAGTTCAAGGATGTGGTAACTCCTGCAACCAATGGTGCCGGCGAGACCACAACCATCAGTTTCCACATGGCTCTTTGCCCTGACGGAAGTGTAGAGGTTTACTACGATGATTATAATCCAGCAGGCGTATTCGGCTCTGGTGGTCACAACTTCGTAGGTGTCAGCGATATTGCTGCTTCCGATCCTTGTATATTTGTTGATGCCAACAAGGTACAGGAGAGCAATGGTGGTCTGGATGCTCCTTATTATGATATCGTTACAGGCAGCGCCATCAAGATTGTGGCTCCTGCCAAGTCTATGATTAAGAGCCTGTCAAGCACTGATGGCTATGTAGGCAATGGTGAAAGCAAGGAAATCAAGGTAACATTGGCAGCCAACGATGAATTGGTGGCAGGACCTCTGACCAACTATCTCACCGTTATCACCAACGATCCAACCAACCCAAGTGCATCTGTCAAGTTGACTGCCAACATCGTTGGCGACAACCTGAAGGCTGAGGCTGCTCTCGACTCTACCAGCGTAGATTTCGGTAAGGTATTCCGTACTTCTGCCCAGCAGCGCACAGTATTGTTGAGCAACAATGGTAAGGATGCTCTCAACGTGAGAAGCGTAACTGTCAAGAACGGCAAGTTTACTCTCGCTGAAGAAATGAATGCGGCCTTCTCTGTTCCTGCAGGTCAGGGCAAGGATATCGTTGTGACATTGCCTACTGCCGAGAAGGGTGCTGTAGAGGATGTCCTCGTCATCACATACGCTGACGGTACAACCAAGGAAATCCCATTGAAGGCTGAGGTGATTGGTAATCCTACCTGGAAGAGCAATCCTGAGAGCCTGGAGGTTGAAACTCCTTATGGTACCAACGTAGAAAAGACAATCCAGGTAACCAACGAGGGCGATGAGAACCTTACGTTCTCTGCTGAGCCTGCTTCTTGGTATACAGCTTCCGACCTGGAGGCTACAGGAAAGTCTACTGTAGACTATGTGTTCAAGTCTAAGCTCGATGGCTTCGATATACCTTACAAGTGGGTAGACATCACCAACGACTATACCGAGCACATGCCTTATGCATACTATATTGATAAGACAGACTTCAAGAAGGTGGAACTTCCATTCGAGTTCCCATTCTATGGCAAGAAGTATAAGAGCATGTATATCTACAATACTGGTTTCGTATCTTTCGATGCACCGGTAGAGGATTACAAGCAGTTCCCTGAGCCACCAGCAAGTCTGCCAACAACAGAAACCTTCTATACCAACATCATCTGCCCATTCTGGGGTAACCACTCTATGAATACTCCATCTTCTGATGGTGTATATTACAAGGCAAAGGATGATGAGGTCATTGTAAGCTATAAGAATTATGGCAATACGATGATGCAGGGTATGAACTTTGAGGTGATTCTCCGCAAGGACGGTACCTTCAAGTTCCAGTATAATGTAGATCCTGATGGATTCCAGTTGGGCGTATTCGGTCTCTGTGGTATCATGGATCATACCGGTACTCGTGGTATTACTCCTGCTGATATGTATATCACCGACGGCAATGCCGTTGAGTTCTCTCCATATAAGAACTATGTAGTGGCTCCAGGTGAGCATGTTGAAATGCCGGTTGAGCTGAAAGCTAACCAGCTGGCTGATACTTATGATTATGAGTTGAACGTTACAACCAACGATCCTTCTCGTGCAAGCGTTAAGATTCCTGTTAAGCTGAATATCACTGGTGAGGCTCAGGCTGAGTTCCCTGAGATAATCAATGTTGAGCAGCCTGTAGATGAGAACGCAATGGATCCTTCATACTATGAATTCTATGTAGTCAACAAGGGAACCAAGGCATTCACTATCACAGACGTTGCTTCTGAGATGTTTGTTCCTGCCGATCCTGATGATCTTTGGGCTATGCCAGAGGCTTCACTTGAGGTTTATACTGCACAAAGCAACAATGGCGGCGATGACGGCATCGATCCAGGTCCAATGGCACTTGCTGCTGATGCTGCCAAGGCTTGGGTTCCATACAAGAGCGGCATGATGGCACCTATCGTGGTAGGTGAGGATACCGTTAAGTTCAGAATCATTCCTTATAATGTTTCTGAGGTTCATGCTAAGGATTATCCTCTCGTATTCACTGTAGAGGGCTTGAATGAGAAGACACACACCTCTACTATCAAGCTGAATATCACAGAGGCTCCTGTCATGGCCTTCGACCCAGAGGAGTTGCACATTGAGAACGTGGCTTCCGACTATAAGGGCACTCGTACCGTCAATCTGAAGAACGATGGCGAGTATAAGCTTACTTACTCATTGAGTCTCGATCCATCTGGTCGTGATGCAGGCAATGAGTATGAGGACGGCAACGATCCTGCTCCTGCCTATAACGTCATCTCTTATCCTTCTGAGAATGCAGCCAAGAACTTCGTTGCTACCTGTGTAGAGAAGATTTCCGGCAAGAAGGGCATGCTGAAGGCTCTTGGCTTGAAGAAGGTGAAGGACGATCAGAAGTTCATCTACGACTTGCCTAAGGGCTATGAGGGCAATGCGCTCTATTATCCAGTACTCAACCCTGTAGAAAATGCTCAGGCTGCCCTGATGGGTACGGGTGCTACTGCTCTGGATGAGAACTTCTATGCAGCAACTCGCTATGAGGCTCCTGCTGAAGGTTTCAATCTTACTCATCTCTATTTCGTCGGTACTGTAGGCGACTTGGAGAATGTGGACATCGAGGCTTCTGTTATTCTGGGCAATGATGTTACTGCTACAGAGAAGACCATCGGTCATGGCAAGATCCATATTGCCAAGGAAGAACCTCGTGATGATGGTAGCTACCAGGGTGCCGCACGTATGTTGGAGTTTGACAACCCTATCTACATCAATCCTGCTGATACCTTCTATGTTGTATTGAAGTATCCTGCCGGCTACAAGTCATCAGCCATGATGGCAACCAAGGATGGCGATATGGAGACCAATCGCTATATGGCACACTTGAAGTCTTTGGGTGGCTGGGTTGACATTGAGACACTCTACGACGATGCTTACAGCTATGGTGCCTTCGGTTACTTCATGACTTGTATCGAGAAGGAGAAGGGTGAGCCATGGATTAAGTTGCTCAACGAGAAGAAGGAAGGCGAGATTGCTCCAGGCGAGTCGCTTCCTGTACAGTTCGAGGTGAATGCCAAGAGCGCTTACTTCTCTAAGAACAATAAGGCTACTCTCGTAGTGAAGAGCAATGATCCTATGAACAAGCTCTACAACTATCACATCTATCTCGACAAGAATGCAGCTCCTACCATCACCGCTCCAGAAGGTGAGACTACCGTTCCTGAGGCAAGCAAGGCTGCAGTTGATGTAACAGTTGCTGATGCCGAGGGTGAGCCTTTCACCGTAAGTCTGAAAGATGCAGACGATATCGCTGCTGTTGAGAGCTATGAGAATGAGGACGGCACTCAGGAAGGTATTTCTGAAAGCAATGGTACTTATTCTGTTGAGGAAGGCGGCAGCTTAAAGCTCCGTGTCGTTCTTGCTCCTGATTACGGTACAGCAGGAAAGCATACCTTCACCGTTAATGCCAAGGACGAGTCTGGCAATGTAAGCTCAGCTGTTGTCAACTACAATGTAGAGCATACCAACCGTGCTCCTGAGTACGTAGGTGCCACAGAGTTGGCTATGAAGGTTGGCGAGACCTCTGGTCAGTACAACTTCGCTGAGCTCTTCAAGGATGTGGATGGCGACAAGATGACCTACACAGCTTCTGTCGAGGATGCATCTGTAGCTACTGTCTTCAAGTCGGAAGATGGATTCATCGTGGCTGGCAAGGCAGCAGGTAAGACCAAAATCAACGTAGTGGCTACCGATGCCAACGGTGCTTCTTCTACTGGTGTCATCTCTCTGACCGTATCTGAGACCACAGGCATCGACGGTGTTGAGGCCGATGGCAGCAACAAGGGTGATGTAACGGTCAACGAGAATGGTGAGGTTACTCTCCATGTCAATGCCGACAAGGCCGTGCTCCGTGTTTACAGCAATGCCGGTCAGCTTATGGCTCAGCAGATAGCCGCTCCTGTACATGCAGGCGATAAGGTTAGCCTTAACCTGTCTGGCTCTATTGCTGGTGTTTATCACCTCGTAGCCGACATCGATGGTAAGGTTTCTGCCATTAAGTTCGCACTCAAGTAAATTCTTTCTTCTATCCATCAGAGAGCCTTCTTGGGGTTCTCTGTAGGATAGGATAATCCACCCAAAAGTCCCGTGTCATGTTTATGATGCGGGACTTTTTTCTCTTTCTATCCCACATTTCTATGTAGTGTCTTTTTGGGGAAAGATAACTTCCTCATTAGCGAAAAGTCGATAGGTTTTTTCAAGAATTATGCAGAAAATCTTGTGGGGTGAAAATAAAATGTGTAAATTTGCGTCGCTTAACGGATGGTTACACAAATTCTATAACTTCTGAACTTGCTGAAGTTCTATGACATTCAATTACTAAAACACAACGAAAAGACTTACGATGAAAAGGTTGTTTACACTATGGGTTGTGCTCTTTGTTGTCTTGTCGGCAATGGCAGTACCCGCCAAGCCAGGAGTCTGGCGCACTATTTCGCTTACCGATGGTACACTGGTCAAGGTGCAGTTGGTGGGCGATGAGTTTATGCACTATTACCAGAGTGCGGACGGAACACGTTATCTCTATGATGCTGCTTCAGCAACTTATCAGGTTTATTCTGATAGCCAATTCTCGAATTCTCGTCGCAAGGCTGTGGCACGGAGAGCCAAGGCCAACAACCGTCGCGCAGTGAGGCGAAAGGCTGATGTTACTAATATTTTCCAAGGCACAAAGAAGGGACTGATCATCTTGGCTCAGTTTACCGACTCCAAGTTTCAGAGTGGTCACGACCGTGCTTTGTACAACAAGATAGCCAATGCTGAGAACTATACAGACAATGGATTCAAAGGCAGTGTGAAAGATTACTTCAAGGCGCAGAGTGCAGGACAGTTCGAACTCGACTTTGATGTTGTAGGTATTTGTCCTCTGAAGAACCCATGTTCCTATTATGGAGGAAATGATGCTTATACTGGCGACGACCTTCGCGCCGGCGAGATGGTAGCTGAGGCTTGTCAGTGGGCAGCCACTCAAGGCGTCGATTTCTCTCAATACGACTGGGATGGCGATGGGGAAGTAGACCAGGTGTTTGTGCTTTATGCTGGAATGGGTGAGGCTGATGGTGGTGCTGCATCTACGGTTTGGCCACACATGTACTATCTTTCAGAATCCGATTATGGCAAGTCTCTTTCCTTCAATGGTGTTAAGGTAGACACCTATGCTTGCAGTGCAGAGCTGAATGGTCGAGGCAAGCTCGATGGAATCGGTACTTTCTGTCATGAGTTCTCCCACTGCATGGGCTTCCCTGACTTATATGATACCGGCTATTCAGGTTGGTTCGGAATGGGCGCTTACGATCTGATGTGTGCAGGTAATTATAATGGTGACGGCAAATGTCCTGCAGGTTATTCGGCTTACGAGAAGCATGAATGTGGCTGGATAACGTTTCAGGATGTTACTCTTATCGAGGAAGACCTCAACGTCACAGGGCTGAAAGCCATCAGCGAGGGTGCCGGTGCCTATGTGCTGAAAAACAAGGCGCACGAGGACGAATATTACATCATCGAGAACCGACAAAAGACAGGCTGGGATGCTTATCTGCCTTCTGAAGGTGTGATGATCACCCATGTGGACTACGATGCCTATATCTGGTGGAATAATATGCCCAATACAAAGGGGAATTACTATGATGAACATAAAAATGTTTATTATAACGACCATCAGCGTTTGACCATCTTCCGCGCAGGCAAGTCTACGTCAGATTATGGCTTTACTTCCGATCTTTATCCCTATAACACCAACAACAGTCTTACCGCCGAGTCCAATCCTGCTGCTACCTTATATAATAAGAATAGCGATGGCACCAAGTATATGCACATCGACATCACGGATATCAGTGTGGCATCTGATGGAACAGCTTCGCTCACCTTCAGCAAGGCAGACCGCAGTAGTGGCGGTGGGGGAGAGACCGATCCCGATACTCCTGTCACACCATCTGGCTCAGTCTTGTTGTACGAGTCTTTTGATAAGTGTGGTGGAACGGGTGGCAATGATAGTAAGTGGAGTGGCAATGGAGTAGCTGGGTCTGAAGCCCTCAGTATGGAGTTCGACAATAATGGCTGGACCAGTTCTAATAAAATCTTTTCTGGCAATCAATGTGTACGATTGGGCAACAGCAGTACGGCTGGTGTGATCACGACTCCTGCCTTTTCCGTCAATGGCTCTGCTTATCTGTCATTCAAGGCAGGAGGTTGGAAAGGCACTAATGATGCCACCTACCTGACTCTTTCTGTCAACAATGGCACGTTGTCGAAGACTTCCGTTACGATTCCGAAAGGCTCCTGGAAACAGTTTGGTGTCAACATCACAGCTACAGGCACAGTAAAGGTTACCTTCAAGGCCGACAAGAAGCGTTTCTTCCTCGATGAGGTGAAGGTGGTAGACCCAACCATCGACTCTGGCATTCATGACATCGTGACGGGCGAAGAGAATGGCATCGTGGCTTATTACTCGCTCAATGGAACTCGCCTTGATGGTCCTCGCCCTGGACTCTGCATCGTACGTTACGCCAATGGCGAAGTACGTAAAGTCATCATCCGATGATTTGTTCTTCGATATTCCTTAGGGAAAAGTAAAGATGAAAAAAACAACAATGCCCACCCTTGGTACGGTAAGTAACCATGGGTGGGCATTATAGGTATTGCCGAGCGCAGCTAATATTATGTGAAAAGCACTTGCTCATATCAACCTTCTTATATTAATGTTCTCCACGATAAAATCCATTATTGCTCATTTCCGACCATTTCAAGAACATTTCTTGATAGTTGTCTTTAATGAATTCACGAATTATTCTCATTTCTTTATTGGTCAGAACACCCTGCTCTTTTACGACTGTATCACCATTTCCTAAAACAAACAACTTGGCTGAGCCAGATTCCGTTAAGTGTCGGTCACTCGCATGTACATGCATAGCTTCTACTATACAATGTGAAGTAAAATATAGGTAATACCCACATATCATAAAATCGTAATATTTAGGCATAAGTTTGTTCCATTAAATTCTTGTTTCGTTTCCAATATTTTTGAACAATGCTGATTTCAATATCATCCATATTGGTTTCTATTACATCACCCTCTCTTGTCATCACAAGAGCATGATATGGCGGGTGTAGATATACTACACGTATAAAGCCTTCTTCACTTTGCGAAAATGCATATCCGCAAACAATCATTATTGCTTTTTCAGCTACGGCTTTAATTTCTTCTTCCTTCATGATAATCTATTTTAACTGACTTGATTGGTTTGAGAAATGTCGTAGGATTTATATATAGATTCTTCAATATGGGCAAAAGGTCAATATACTCTTCTGTTTCACCAATGCCCTCATAATCAGCCATGACAACAATATATCCATTATCCCATTCCTTAACCTCTGTGAATCGTTTGAGGCGTTTTGGAGTACGAAATCGGATATTACTATTGCCATATCTAAAAGAAGTCATATCTCCATCATTGGAGAGAAATGCTTCTGATGAAATATTCTTGTTGTCCATACTTAACCTCCTTATTTTAATGATTCTACTTTTCTTCTTTATAGATTATGCCAGTGAGCGCAATGAAAGCTTGCTTTCAGATTACCGAGCGCAGCTAATTTTATGCAAAGATTATGCCAGTGAGCGCAATGAAAGCTTGCTTTCAAATTGCCGAGCGCAGCTAATCTTATGCAAAGATTATGCCAGTGAGCGCAATGAAAGCTTGCTTTCAAATTGCCGAGCGCAGCTAATCTTATGCAAAGATATATTTTTCTTCTGAAAGATGCAAGCATTTTCTGGAAAATGTTTGAGAGTGAGGAAGATAACGAGAAAAAGCAAAGAAAATAGACTTTTTGTTGTTACAATCAAAAGAATTATGTACTTTTGCAAAAACAAAAACCCCGGGGTCATCACCAGCATCGAATAATCTGGGAGAGGGCCTTACCGGGACTGCGCTGCAAAGGTAAGAATTAAAATGGAATATACCAAAGATTTTTTTTGGAAAATCATATTTTTATGGGGAGTATACTTCTATACCCTATTCAACAACAATGCCCACCCTTGGTACGGGGTAAGTAACCAAAGGTGGGCATTAAAACATCTCCTCTTCATTTAATTTCATTATATTATGGGTTAGGATAATCTTGATTGATTCCTCTGGGGAGAAAATAACCTTTGATGCAATTTGGATTGCAGACACAAATCTGAATATGATTCTTTTCTCTGAATCCTGCATTAGGATATAGTTCCTGTCCTTCCCAAAAGACTCCTTTTACAGAATCATAAGGATGGGCATTAGCCTTTTTGTTGTATGTTAATGCTGTTTGAACAACAGCACAATCTAATTTTCTAATCAGTAAATCTGTAGATTTACCGATAGATGTATTTTGGGGTAATTCTAATTCAGACTCTTTATAGAGTTCAACCATAGACTCATAAGCATCTTTCAATTCCTGAAGATAGGCACTGTCTGTAAGGTCAAAACAATATCCCAAGTCTATAATAGCTCCAACAACAGCCGGTTCTTTGATTTGCGAATTTCTCCTTTTTGCTAAATCTTTAGCCCATTGCCAAGCTCTTTCTTCATTGTTTTCCCAAAAGTAGATGCCATTTCCCAACCAGTCATAATCATTTGTGCTGGCAAGAAGTTCGGTCTTGCCAGCAATGACTGCTTCTACTACAGATTGGTCGCAACCATGAAATCCAATCACAAGATTGGAGCGTCTGGAATAAAGAGATTCATTCATATTTCTATCGCAAATGTGGTGCAACTTCTCCGTTAGGCAACAAAATTCCTGCCTCAATCAGGAATTTTCTTGCCGCTTCTTTGCTTGCTACAGAAGCCTTTCTGGCAGCCTCTAATCTTTCTTGTCTTTTGCTATCAAATAAATCCATACTTAACCTCCTTGTTTTTATGATTCTTCTTTTCTTATGCAAAGATTATGCCAGTGAGCGCAATGAAAGCTTGCTTTCAAATTGCCGAGCGCAGCTAATCTTATGCAAAATTACACTTTTCTTCCGAAAGATGCAAGAAATTTACGGGAAAATGTTTGAGAGTGAGGAAGATAAAGAGAAATGCCCACCCTTGGTACGATAAGTAACCAAAGGTGGGCATTATACATCTCCTCTTCAGTAACTACTCAGCACCCCTATTGAAAACTTTGAATAGAAAACCACACTCGAAAGCGGCTTCGATAGTCAATGAAGCCTATTTCGTAGAGCACTGAAAGCGGCTTCGTAAGCAGTTGAAGCCTATTGCATTGTGGTTTAACGATTTTAGTTGACCACTTTAAGTTTTATTGATAATACGAGTTGACTCACATTAACGTAACAACTCATGACAATATGGGTGCTGAGTAATTACCCTCTTCATTTAATTTCATAATATTATTTATTTTTTTTGCAGTTAAAGTATAAAAGGATATCTTTGTATTTAAAAAAACTGGCACATGTGCCTAAAATTTTAAACAACGAAGAGGAGTATTCGTTTCTCTTGACACAAATAAATATTGCCCACCCTTGGTACGGTAAGTAACCAAAGGTGGGCAATGTATTTAATGAATGATGAATGATAGAAGAGTGTTTTACTTCACAACCTTTCTCGTTGTGTTGCCTTGCTTCACGATCAGCACACCGTGAGCAGGAACATCATCGAGACAGAAGTCCTGTGTCTTCGACTTATACACCTCCTGACCTTGCATATTATATATATAGGTGTAAGGAGCTGAGATGTTGTGCTTAACAGTAACGGCAGAGATAGCAGAAGTGCCATCCTGTGCTAATGTCATCGTGCCATCGGAAGCAACGGTAAGTGTGTACATGATGGTGCCACCTACGCCACGTAAGCATTGATAAGAACTTTCTTTGGTCGACTTAGAACCGACAAACAGCTTATAGGTGCCTGCAGAAATATTCTTTAAATCAGGCTCCTGACTCAGATTGAAATCAACTTCAGGATGATCTTTGTCACCGTAATTAAAACCACTCAACATATCAACATAAGGTGTTTCTGTATCCGTCTCGAAAATCGGATCGGTATAGAGTTTACTATTATTGTCACCAGTGCCTTGTAGCACGATGTCTAATCTACCCTCGAACACGCGATGACTGTAATTATAGGCGTTCGTCAGTTTGACGTGCAACTCGTTATTGCTGATATAAAAACTATATCCGTCAGTTACCCATTGCGAAATATTTTCCTCGTCAGCGCTCGGAGTCTCCTGCTTCTTGAAGCCTAAAACCATACTCTGACCAATGTTAAAACCCTCTCCGGTAAACCCAGTGATATTAGGTCTCAGAACATCAATATCAAACCATCCGTCTCCAGACTTTCCCCATCCCCAGTTGACATGTACTTTACCATCGCTCTGTATGCCATCGAGCAAGAAGGCATGACCTCCTTCTATCTCATCGCTACCGCAGTAGAGAACAGGCTGTTTAGCTTCCATTTCTTTGCGTACCATCTCCATCCATTCCGCATCGGTATAGAAGTCGCGCTGCAGACAACTGATAGCCAAAGAATCATATCTGAAGTTCTTGGCAAATCCCTTGGCAGCATACCATTCTATAGTACCACTGCTATTAGTCTGATAATTCATTTGACTGGCAGCACCGGCATCAGCCATCAGTGTGGCTACGGCATCATTCTCATCTTTGGACACCACTCCATAGCTCGACTGCATAGCTGTCCATTGATAAGTATGTCCCAGTTCTCGCTTATACCACTTAGTGGTGCCCTCTTTGTCATTTTTATCTTTATACGTAGTTACGGAATATATGCCTGTACCCTTACTTGTAGCAGGATATTGATAGTACTTCATAATCTGTGCCATAGCTGTAGCTATACAACCCGTTGGGGCTGCGCTGCCATTAATCTGAGGACAAAGATTGTTGAAGGGTTTGTCCTGATTCCAGTAGGTCTTGATAAAATAGGTGGGGCGTCCACTCGCAGCCATTGGGTTAGCACTATAAGTAATACCTTTGGCTTTCATCCTTTCAAGTGATTTGTTGGCTGTATTCAGCCACCACTTCATGCCACAAGGCATATTATTTACATCAAAGTCTTCATCAGAAATTCCAAGCACAGGCTCTATGTCGTCGTCTTTGCTGATGAACACCACCCCTTTGCCCTTGATTCCATAGACATTGACCATGTCTAATGACTGATATTTCTCAACGGCAATATTGGCTGCTGCCTTCTTGGCTCCACCTGCCTGAAGATTTGAGGCACAGAGTGCTTGCAGTGCTATTGTCTGCATTTCCTCTTCGCTTCGGTCGTTAGCGAAGTTTGGCATAGCGAGCAGAGAAGCAATAAAAAGTGTAAGAGTCTTTCTCATATTATATAAATTTATTTGGAGGTAAAAGTGACTCTAAACAAGAATGGCGAAGCACTTGTGGCTTCGCCATTCTCTATAGAATATAATAAACATTTTGTTTACTCGTTGGGCTCGAATGTATCGTAACCTGAGATCTGCCCCAAGTTACTTACACTTACATACCACTGCATTAAAATCTTGCAGTAATAGTCATCGTACATGAAGCTGGGTGAGTTTACCGATTGGCGAGTAAGGCCATCTGCATAATAGATTAATCCGTACTCACCATAAGGATATGGAGTAGCCTGCTCAGGAACTACAAGCTGGGTGATGGTAAGTCCATTTTGGTCTGTTCCCTTATTATCTGTAAGATTAAAGGTCATGTGCTTACCTGTTCCCCAGAAGTTCTTGAAGCGGAAGAGTTTCGGATTGGCATCATTTACCTGCAAGGTGGCAGCCTTGGAAGCGCCAAACAACTGAGCACCGGCACCATTGAAATTGTAAGTACCCTCGGCTACTGTAGTCCAGCTGTTGGCAGTAAACTGTACTGTAGCCAAAGACTTTCCACCACCTACAGCTACCACGGCTATAGTGTTGTCACCACTAAGATTCTTGATGGTCTTGTCAATATTGGCAGCACCTTCTGCACCTTCAATCTTCTCACCATTCTCAACCACATAGTCCTTATAGCCTTCCTCGCCCAGTTGAGTAAGACGGCTTTCATAATCAGCAGTTTTCTCTACCAGCAGATAAGCACTCTGTGTAGCGCTGTTGGTAGCGATACGAATCTGCGTATCCATATCAGCATCATTAGGCTCTGTGGCTGTGTACTGATAAAGAGTTGCTTTAGCTTGGCTGTCAGAACCGATGTCGGAACCTTCATCCTCAGAGCAGGCGGTAAACATAATTACCGAAACGAGGGCAAAGAACAGTCCATAAATATATTTTTTCATATTCTTTTCTTTTATCTGTTAAACTAAAGTTTTACCATACATACTCTTGTGAGTCGCTTGTAGGAGTTGTTACCATCGGGTTCTGAGTACAATCGGCATTGTATGCACCCTCACTCTCCACAATCATCAAGGTCATCCACTGTGGCACACCAGTTGTGTTCCAACGGGATTCCTCGCAGTGGTTAGTACCGGCATAGCTGCGAATCACACTCTTGCCAAAGCGCTTGATGTCGAGAGTAGCGAAGCCCTCGCCCCAAAGCTCTACACGACGCTGCCACCAAATCTCGTTCTGGAAGCCGGAGTTACTGCTGTTGCCATACTTATCGTTGACGTGCTTGCCATATACGAATTGTGGGTCACGTGCCTTGGCAAAAGCCTCAAGCAACTGCTTGCCACGAGCTTCGTCCTGCATACCTGCAGCCTCTGCCTCGATGAGCTTCATTTCCTCAACACGCATCAATGGAACTGACTGGAGGAAGCCCTTGGCTGTATTGTTGTGTCCCTCTACGCCATTGGCTGTACGGAACTTCAAGCTCAGGCCACCTGTTCCTGGCCATTTGGCCATTTCTGCAGAATACTCAAGCCATGTAGGATAGTCAGAATATTCCTTCAACTTATTCTCGAGTTCCGTACCTTCCATGTCGTTGGTAGAGAAGTCTACAAAACACTTCTTGCGACAGTCGGTAGCAGGAATGGTCTCATAGAGGTGACGGTCTATCAACTTGGCATCACCATAGTTGGCAGCATAGCCACAGGCAGAGACATCCTTGTCTGGGTTGATCTCAAGCGACATCTGAGATCCCCAAGAAGTATCAGCATCGTTGAGTTTGATACATGGGTCAGTGTCCTTGTAAGTCACACAGAACATCCATGCCTCGTTAGGAGTATTGAAACCAGTCTCACGATCGGTATATTCTGCAGAAGACATCACAGAATATCCTGCTTGTGCCTTTTTGGCATATTCTTCAGCCTTATCCCATTTGCCCATTACGAGGTAGGCACGGGCTTTCAGACCATAAACGACAGAAACATCAGGAGTAGTCTTGTCCGGACGCTCATAGCCAGCAAGATATTCCTCTGCCTTGTCAAGGTCGGAGATGATGAAGTTCCACATCTTCTCATTGGTAGCACGAGGGTTGTGGTTCATGTCGATGCTCTCGTCATCAGAAACGATAGGCACGGTCTCTGCCTCTGGATTCTTGGTATAAGTCTCGTTGGCATACATCTGTGCCATATCCTCATAGAAGAAGGCGCGCATGGCGTATGCGATACCCACGCCACTCTTCTGCTCTTCTGTAGGATTGCCTGCACCCATCTTGATGACAGTATTACAGTTTTTGATCCACGCATAATATGCAGACCATGGAATTTGACACATCAAATATTGTGGTGTCAACACATCGAAATAATTGTACCAGACTGTGAAAAATCCTGGTGCAACAGTGGCAGGATAAGCGATATCCTGACCCATAAGGTCACGCTGAATCATCTGTGAAGGATAGCCAAAATCGTAGTTGTTTGCACTCAATTTGGATTCACTGTTCATCATTGGGCGACCATTCATATCGGCTGTTATAGCCGATACGAACTTGTTGAACGAGTTGGGTGCCGAAGCAGCCTGGTCTATGGTTACGGTGCTGCTTTGTGGGTCAACCTCTTCGATACAACTGGTGAGCGAAGTTGCTGCCAATGCAAGAGCAACAAATGTTGTTTTATTTATTTTCATCATTGTTTCGTCTTTTAATATTTTTAGAACGTCAATTGAATACCACCAGAGATATTACGTGTAGGTGAGTAACTTGTGCCAGTCACGCCGTCATAAGAGTAGCGTGGATCCAAGCCCTTGCGAGCTGAGATGAAACCAAGGTTCTCACCAGAGCAGTAAATGCGAATCTTAGAGAAGTATGGTATCAAGTTCTTTGGGAAGGTGTAACCTACTGTGAATGACTGGAAGTTGAAGTAACTTGCGTTGGTCAAGAAACGGTCAGATGCCTGACTGTTGTCATCACCATACTGCCAGCGAGGAATGTTGCTGCTGGTATTGTTAGGACTCCATGACTTGATATAGTCCTTATGAATAGCCACACCACCTGTAGAGTTGGCTGTCAGAGGATTCATCAAACCAGCATACTTCATATCGTACACCTTGCCTCCAATCTGGTAGTCGAAGCTGAATGTAGCATCAAATCCCTTATAAGAAACAGTGGTGCTAAGACCGCCAGATACCTTTGGCAACAAAGAACCTGTCTCATAGTTGCTGGCCTTGCTGGCGTCAGTTGTAGTGTAAGACAACTTCTGACCAGGGCGACCTGTTCTTTCACTGTCTGAGATATCCTCGTCTACCCAATAGAGCGCCTCACCCTTTTCGTTGACGCCAGCATACTTAGGCAGGAAACCATTGTAGAGAGGTCCACCCTCCTTGTACCAATACATGGTGTAGCTCATGTCACTTGTCTGTGAGAAGCCGCCATATTGGTTCTTTGAAGTAGAGTCAAGCTTCAATATTTCGGTCTTGTTGTGTGCCAAGTTTGCTGTAACTGACCAATCGAAATCCTTAGTGCGGAAAATGTGACCTGTCAAGGTCAGCTCAACACCCGTGTTGCGAAGGTCACCCACATTGCTGTAGTAGCCACGAGTACCCTGTGACTCTGGCACACGCAACCAGAAGAGCAAGTCGGTGGTCTTCTTGGTATAGAAGTCGAAGCTACCACTCAGTCGACCCTTGAAGAAACTGAACTCTGTACCAATGTTGAAGTTGGTGGTAGTTTCCCAAGTGATATTCTTGTTACCCAAGCGTGCGAAAGATGCAGACATCTCTGTGTCTGAAACCTGAGACAAGGTATAGAGGTCGGTGTAAGCCCAGTTGCCGATGTTATCGTTACCCTGCTGACCGATAGAAGCCTTCAACTTCAATTCGTCTACCCAAGGAGCTTTAAACCAAGCCTCCTTGTTGATCAGCCAAGCAGCGCCTACTGACCAGAAACTACCCCAACGGTTCTCCTTGGCAAAGCGTGAAGAAGCATCACGACGATAAGAGAAAGAGCCGAAGTACTTGTTGTCGTAGTTGTACTGAGCGTTACCGAAGAATCCTTCTACGTTGTAAGCAGACTCATAGCCACTTGCATCCTTCTTCTTAGCAAAAGCACTAATCTGCAAGATGTTTGGCGAGAAGCCGCCCTCAGCCAATGCAGAAAGATAAGTGCTGTTAATCTTGTAGTATTCGTGACCAAGCATCACGGTAACACCATGCTTGCCAAAGTTGTCGAAATAGGTAAGAGTCTGTACGTGGTTCTGACGCCAGCTTTCTGTAGAAGACTTAGAAAGCGAACCGTTCACACCCGCCTTAGAACCGAAGAATGGATTGGCATAGCCTGTCGCATTGGTCTGTCCCCAGATAATGGTGCTGGTCAAGTTGGCCTTCAAGAAGTCTGTAATCTGGAAGTCTGCAGTAAATGTACCATTCAACTGATGACCCTTGCTCTCACTCTTGTCATAGTTGTTGGAAGCAATAGGGTTGTAATTGTTGTTGAATGGACGGTTGATACCTAATGTAGAAGAGCCCAAGTCGTACAAAGGCAAGCCTCTCTCGTCGGTTGGGATATATACGTTGCCATTTTCGTCAATCTGACGGAGATACAATGGATAAATAGGAGCCATGCTGGATGTGAAGCTCAAGCTGGTACTTAAGTTGGCATCGGCAGCCTGTGTAGAGTTTACAAAGCCAATGTTGGCGCCCAACTTCAACCACTTCTTGATCTGATAGTCGGCCTTCAATCGAGCAGTGATACGCTCGAAACTTGAATTCTTGATGATACCCTCATCATTCAAGTAACCTAAGCTGGCATAATAAGAAGAACGGTCAGAACCGCCACTTGCGTTTACGTTATATTCCTGACGCAAAGAGTTCTGGAACACAGCATCAGTCCAGTCGTCAGGTGTTACATAGTATGACTTACCGCCGGCACCTGTGATAGTGCGGCCTAAAGTTGCATTAGGATTCAACTTGCCGTCCAAACCAATGAGCTGCTCTGTGTCAGGATAGCTGTACACATTGTATGCCAACTTATTCAACATAGCAGAGTTTGCCTTTACATTGGCTGCGCTGGCATTCAAGCCATCACCATAGTAATATTTGTTGTAATATTCTGAGTACACAGCCTCGTAATACCGACCTGGGTCTGTGATAACATCGTACTCTGGAACGGCACGAGAGTTAACACCCCACTTCATATCTACGTTGATCTTTCCTTCCTTGTTAGCACCTTTCTTGGTTGTAACAATGATAACACCAGCAGCACCACGAGCACCATAAAGAGCTGCAGAGGCTGCATCCTTCAATACAGTAACCGACTCGATATCATCTGTAGGGATATTAGAAAGACTTGCAGAATAAGGAGCGCCATCGACAATTACCAATGGGTCTGTAGCAGCATACATAGAAGCAATACCACGAATGTTGATGCTACCCTGACCTGCACCTGGCTGGCCTGAGCTACCGCGCATCTGCAAACCAGATACAGAACCAACCAAAGCATCAGCTACGTTAGTGGTAACCTTCTTGGAAAGTTCCTCAGAACCTACTACAGCTGCCGAACCTGTGAAGGCGCTCTTTTTGGCAGTACCATAGGCAACAACCATTACCTCATCCAAAGATTGGTTGTCAGTATCCAATACAATCTTCATGTTCTTTGCGGCTTTTACGGTCTTGGTGACCATGCCGATGTACGATACCTCCAACTTCGCGTTGGCTGATACGTTCAGTGAGAAGTTACCATCAATGTTGGTAACAGTACCGGTATTGGTGCCTACCACCTTGATGCTGGCGCCGATAACTGGCGAGCCATCTTCGGAAGAGGTGACCGTTCCGGAAACTTGAGTTTGTGCCAAAGCCATTCCTATGCTAAGGAACAGGCAGGCGATAAACGTCATGAGTCTTTTTTCCATAAATCTCTCTCTTTTTTTTAAATGAATGTATAAAGTTTATTCTTTTCTCATATCTTTGTCTCCACCTCGTGCCCCGAGGTGGAAAAAAACTATGCTATTTTATATATAAAATCTCTCTCTTTATAGTACAATATTTAACAATTGAATTGTAACGGCTGCAAAATTATATAAAATTTAGTTATTCACCAAATATTTCTTGCAAAAAGTTGCATTTTTAACCATTAAACTCACAAAAGTCTTTAAAAATAGCATTTTTACTTATTATTTATAAGCACATTTTGTCATTTCTGTGGTTTTAGATAGCATTCTTTAACTTATTATGTCGGGATAAGCCTCGCTCGGCTCATAACTTCTATTCATGATGTTCTTAACTTAAGTTTGTTAGTTCCGCACGCCCTGAAGGGAGCTTTTGAGTCGCCCATACTTGATCCACATGCGAAACTTGAACTGTTCATAATTGGATTACGCAAATACCCTTCACCCTTCATCTTTTCCTTGAAATCCCCTGTGTTTATCGGGGATTCAGAGGGTGAAGGGTGCAAGTCAACCCTTCATCACCCTTCATCACCTTTCAACTTTTTGCCATTTTCAGATTTCGGTTTACAACTGATAGAGTCGTGCTCATGCTTCTATTAAGCCCAGCCTGAGTCGTCTATTATGACCAATCCGAGCCTTCTATTATGACCAGTCC
>ENA-ORMJ01000480-ORMJ01000480.1-human-gut-metagenome-genome-assembly--contig:-NODE-480-length-30035-cov-8.412708_pt1 | contig 30035 bp, 19 predicted proteins | sample MGYA00242100_ERZ508989 | MGnify/ENA primary metagenome ERZ508989 (study PRJEB26280, sample SAMEA2531403) | human gut metagenome | biome: human gut; feature: human-associated habitat; material: faeces...
ATGTGTATCGCATGCTCCGGGAGTTCGTGGATTTTGCCAATGTATTTAACTAACTCTCAATTTACTTAAAGTACTGTACCCCGGATTCAAAGATCTTCATATCCTGCTCGCCATAGATGTTCATGGCCACAGCGGTATCTCTTCTCTCGGAGTGTGCCATCTTACCGAGGCATCTGCCATCGGGGGATGTGATACCCTCGATCGCACAGTAGGAACCGTTGACATTGTATTCCTCATCCATGGATACATTACCGTTCTGGTCAGCGTACTGGGTAGCGACCTGTCCGTTAGCAAAGAGCTTGTCGATCCACTCTTTCGGTGCTACGAAACGGCCCTCACCGTGGGATGCGGGATTGCAGTAGGTAGCACCCAGTGTAGCGCCCTGTAACCAGGGAGACTTGTTGGATACGACTTTGGTGTATACCATCTTGGAGATATGACGGTTGATGGTATTGAAGGTCAGGGTAGGTGAATCCTCCTTCTGACCGGTGATTTCGCCGTAAGGAACCAGTCCCAGCTTGATCAGAGCCTGAAATCCGTTACAGATACCCAGTGCCAGTCCGTCTCTCTCATTTAACAGCTTCATGACCGCTTCCTTCAGCTTCGCATTCTGGAATGCGGTTGCGAAGAACTTCGCACTTCCGTCAGGCTCATCACCTGCGGAAAAGCCGCCGGGGAACATGATGATCTGTGCCTGTGCAATGGACTTCTCGAATTCCTCTACGGATTCGCGGATATCCTCTGCGGTCATGTTACGGAACACTCTTGTCTCCACATGGGCTCCGGCACGTTCAAATGCCTTGGTGCTGTCGTATTCACAGTTGGTTCCGGGGAATACCGGAATGAATACGGTAGGCTTTGCGATCTTGTGCTTACATACATAAATACTGTCTGCCTTGTAAACATTGCTTGCCACTGCCTCGGTACCCTTCACTGCCTTGGTGGGGAATACCTTCTCCAGCTTGGAAGTCCAGGAAACAAGTGCCTCTTCCATGGTGATCTTCACATCACCATATACGAATACAGGCTCCTCGGTCACGGTACCGATCACGGTGTAATCCAGTTCCTTCTCTTCCAGTGCAGCCATCTTGTCTGCGGGGATCTCTGCCAGAATATCGCCCAGTCCGTTGTCAAACAGGTCGTCTGTGGTTACCTCATCGTCGATCTTCACACCCAGCTTGTTACCGAAGGCCATCTTTGCTACAGCTGCTGCCACACCCTTGGAATCCAGAGCATAAGCGGATACGATCGTACCATTTTCGGTCAGTTCGTGGATCTTGCCATATAATTCTGCCACATTCTCATACATCGGAATGTCGAAATCGTCTTTATTAATAGAGAAACGTACCAGCTTATTGCCGGGGGTCTTCAGTTCCGGAGTAATAATATCGCCGTATTTTGCCACGTCCACTGCAAAAGATACCAGTGTGGGAGGTACATCAATATCATTGAAAGTACCGGACATACTGTCCTTACCACCGATGGAGGGCAGCCCGAACCCGATCTGTGCATCGTAGGCGCCTAACAGTGCTGCGAAAGGCTGGCTCCAACGCTCAGGATCGCTGGTCATTCTGCGGAAGTACTCCTGGAAGGTAAAGCGGATCTTGCTGAAATCACCGCCGGAAGCCACGATTTTCGCCATGGACTCTGTCACTGCGTAGACAGCTCCGTGGTAAGGACTCCAGGAGGACAGATACGGATCGAAGCCGTAACTCATCATGGTCACGGTATCGGTCTTACCTTCCAGTACAGGCAGTTTGGCTACCATGGTCTGGGTCTCAGTCAGCTGATATTTTCCACCGTAGGGCATCAATACACTGCCGGCACCAATGGAGGAGTCGAACATCTCTACCAGACCCTTCTGGGAACATACATTGAGGTCATTTAACAGTGCCACCCAGGCACCCTTCACATCGCCCTCTTCCAGTTTCTCACCTACAGCGGGAACAGCCCATTTATCAAAATAATTCTCTTCTTCGGAAGGAATATCTACTTTTACTTTGGTCTCCTGATGGGCACCGTTGGTATCCAGGAAAGCTCTCTTCAGATCCACGATGGGCTTGCCTCTCCAGTTCAGTACAAGTCTGGGTTCCTCAGTAACAACTGCTACGGGAACAGCCTCCAGGTTCTCTTCCTTTGCATAGCCCAGAAAAGTATCTACATCCTTAGGATCTACTACCACTGCCATACGCTCCTGAGACTCGGAGATTGCCAGTTCCGTGCCATCCAGTCCGGCATATTTCTTGGGTACCTTGTCCAGATCTACGGTCAGACCGTCTGCCAGCTCACCGATGGCAACGGAGACACCGCCGGCACCAAAGTCGTTACATTTTTTGATCAGACGGCTGACTTCCTCACGACGGAACAGTCTCTGGATCTTACGCTCGGTCGGTGCATTACCCTTCTGTACCTCAGCACCACAGGTCTCGATGGAAGTATCGGTATGTACCTTGGAGGATCCGGTCGCACCGCCGCAGCCGTCACGTCCAGTACGTCCGCCTAACAGGATGATGATATCGCCGGGATCAGAGGTCTCACGGATAACATTCCTGCGGGGAGCTGCGCCCATAACGGCACCGATCTCCATACGCTTTGCCACATAAGAAGGATGATAGATCTCTTTTACAAAGCCGGTAGCCAGACCAATCTGGTTACCATAAGAGGAATAGCCACTGGCTGCGCCTCTTACCAGCTTCTTCTGGGAGAGCTTGCCGTGCAAAGTCTCGGATACAGGAACGGTAGGATCCGCAGCACCGGTGACACGCATTGCCTGATATACATAGCCACGGCCGGACAGGGGATCACGGATGGCACCGCCCAGACAGGTGGCAGCACCACCGAAAGGCTCGATCTCTGTAGGATGGTTGTGGGTCTCGTTTTTGAAAAATACCAGCCACTCCTCAGTCTCTCTATGGTCACCGTAATCCATCTCCACGGGAACCACTACGGAGCAGGCATTGATCTCATCGGATTCTTCCATGTCATCCAGTTTGCCGTCTTTTTTCAGCTTTCTCATGGCCATCAGTGCCAGATCCATCAGGCAGACGAACTTGTCATCTCTGCCTTTGAAGATCTCTTCTCTGGTATCCAGATAGCTCTGGTAAGTGGTCTCTAAGGGAGAACGATAATAACCCTCACCGAATTCCACATCGGTCAGCTCGGTGGAAAAAGTGGTGTGACGGCAGTGATCGGACCAATAGGTATCCAGTACACGGATCTCCGTCATAGAAGGATCTCTCTTCTCATCATCATGGAAATATTTCTGGATATGCAGGAAATCTTTGAAGGTCATGGCAAGTCCCAGAGATTCATACAGAGCTTTTAAACTGCTCTCGTCCATATCTCTGAAGCCGTCAAAAACAGCAACATCAGCGGGATCATCATACACCGTGATCAGAGTATCCGGCTTCTCCATGCCGGTCTCTCTGGAATCTACAGGGTTGATACAGTAAGATTTGATCTTGGAAAATTCTTCGTCGGACACCTGTCCTTCGATCATATAAGTCACAGCGGTACGGATCACAGGTTCTTCGTCCTCTTTTAAGAACTTCACACACTGCACTGCGGAATCCGCTCTCTGATCGAACTGTCCGGGAAGGAACTCTACGGAAAATACTTTTGCATCCGCAGGAATCTCGATGGTCTCTTCATACAGATCATCTACGGGAGGCTCGGAAAATACAGTCTTGCAGGCTCTTGCAAACACCTCATCCGAAATATTCTCCACATCATAGCGGATAAACTCACGAACCTTTGCCACATCGATACCCAGATAATTTTTCAGTTCGTCGTGCAGCTCTTTTGCCTTGACGGCATAAGGTTCCTTTTTCTCTACATAGATACGTCTTACGTTGCTCATGTCTCTCCTCCGAAATTTTATACTATGCGACACTATTCAGAACCCCATTCGCAAAACCACATCTTGCGATGCTTACTTTTTGCTCATGTGGTTATCTCACCATATAAATATCATCAGATGCCCTTACAATGCGAGCCTTTGACGTACATATGATTATATTTACATGGTTCTGAATAGTATCATACAACATACTATATTTTCCCACAATAGCAGAAAACAACAAATTTAGATAGATTTTACCTGCCTTTTTGAACGGTTCGTCATTCATGCAGTCTGTGGATCAGCCGGTAAGCGATGTCCTTCTCGCAGATCAGGGCCTCCGTGTGGGCGAAAAATACGATGCCGTCCGTGGGGGCCAGAATCTTCTCCCTCACCGTTCCATCGTAAGGGTCTATAATTTCTGCCATCTCATTTCCATAGCGCACATCGTCTCCCGCATGTACTTTTCCCCGGAAAATTCCCGCCCGGTTCGCAGGTACATCACTCAGATCCTTTTCATATATAACATGACTGATATAGCCGGAATGACTCTCGTACCGGATCAGCCCCATACGTTTCAGGAAACGTAAGACCGCTGCCACCGCCTGTCTTGCACTCACCTCATCGATCTGGGTATTCTGATTCGTGTATACCGAAAAGGCGGCCGTCATCTCATCCTGCCAGTTATAATTCAGTGTCTTGGTATCGATGGGTACCGGCTTGCGCACCACCACATAAGGAAGTCCGAACAGATTCGCCAACGACGTATTCTGATAGCCTGTCTCCATCATACGCACATGGGGCACGAACTCTCCCGGTCTGTAAAAGGACGTAAACTGGATCCCATAAACGTAATCCCGGATCTCCGTAAGCAACGCATTGGTCAGACGGTCCGCCGGCTCCCCGTAATCATTTCCCGGAAAACTCCGATTGATATCCGCTTCCTTGACACCGAAAAAGCGGCGGCTGATATTCACGGAATAGGCATTGATGGTAGGAATCACCAGAATCTGTTTGCCGGCACTGATACAGCCGTTGTTTTCCAGTTCCCGCAGTGCCTTCACCAGTTGGGAACAGATATACATCTGCTGGATCTCATTGCCTCTGGCTGCGCCCACGATGCAGGCAGACTTCTCGCCCTTGCCGAACTGAAAGCCCTTGATGCGCATATCTTCTCTGTAGGTCGAATGTATGGTATAAATATCTCTCTCAAACATAATCTTTTCACTCCGTCAGGATCCGCGCCAGCAGATCTCCTTCATAGACCACCGGATAAGCTCTCAGGGTAAACAACAGCCCGCCTTTTGCGGTACGGATCTGCTGCTTCACCGTCCCTTCAAATGGATCCACCACTTCCCCGATCAGATCTCCTTTTTTCACATAGTGGTTGTGCTCGATCAGCGGCAGGAACACACCGTCTGACTTGCTGCGGATAAACTCCACCTCACCGTCACTGGATATCGCAGGCTCCTGCACCTTTGGCTCCGGGCCTGTCCAGATCCCCATTTCACTCATGATGTGGAAAATACCGTCCACGATCTGATTACCGAAGGATCTGTGGATATCATGCCCCTGTCCCATCTCCAGCACCAGTGTGGGAACTCCCAGCAGATTCATGGAATGGGCCAGCGTCGATTCATGCACCGTGGCAGTGGCATTCATCCAGATCATGTCGGCATTGGTCATTTTCGCATAGGGAAGCAGTGCCTCCGCAAAATCTTCACTGAGTCGTACCTGTGGGATCTCACGCACAAAAATATCACTGGCGTGCAGATCGATACAAATATCGGATCCGATCAGGGAATCCACCACAGTTGCCGTGATCCGCTCCATCATATCCCCCGATGCGTCTCCCGGAAACATACGGTTCATATCCATATCCAGTCTCGGCACCGTCCGGCTGGCCATGTCGATTCCCAGCGGATTCAATGCCGGATAGATATCTACGATTCCTTTCAAATACTCCGGATGCTCTTTTACTCTTCTCGCCGTCTCATAACAGATGTACTGTCCCTCCAGTTCATCCCCGTGGATGCCGGACACCAGACTGATTCTGGATAAATTCCGTTCTTCTCCCTCCGGACGGATCCGGTTCCTGCGGATTGCCAGATGTCCTCCCGCCGGAAGTTCCATGCTGATGATCGTTTCTGTCATACTTACCTTTTCCCTCTCTTTATCTCTTTGCAGCTTTTCTACACAGAAAATGCTTCAGGAAACTTTCCCTGAAGCATCATCACCCGTTGTCTTATTAATCTTCTACACCCAATCCGCGCAACAGATACAGGATCTCACGATCCACCGCTTCCGCCGTCACGCCGATGGTCTGGGCCGAAATCTTCAGTCCTTCCAGCACAAACATAATATTTCTCGCAGTTCCCTCACAGTCCTCGCAGATAAACTCTCCGTTATCCACACCTGCCTCGATCAGTTTTTCAATGATCTTCACTGCGGAATCAAACTGCTTTTTTAAAATATTGTCTCTCTTGGGCAGTTCGTTTTCAAAATAGAATTCATAGGTAGCCTGCGTCAGTGTATTTTTCTTGCGCAGAAGCTCTTTCTTCTGCTCCTTTAAAAACAGAAGCAGGATATCCGCTGCGGTAGCATCCTCCGTAATACTGTCGGAAAATACGTCATCCGCCTCCTCACTCTCCATGCGCAGCACTTCCATGAAGATCTGACTGGTATTCTCAAAATATAAATAGAGTCCGCCACGGCTGATGTCGCAGGCCTCTACAATATCTTTCATCGTTACTTTTTTGAAGCCCTTCTCCACAAATACTTCTCTGGCTTTCTCTACGATATATCGCTTTTTCTGTACTGATTTTTCTCCCATGGATCTATCCTGCCTTTCCCCACTCAAAGCTTTCCGTTCGCCGGTGTCTTATCCCAGAATTCAATGATCTCCTGCATCTGTTTCAGTACCAGATAAAAGATCTGCTCCGATACCGCCTCGCTCCACAGATTTCCCTTTGTTCTGCCGCCTAAGACATATTTTGACAGGATTCCTCTGAGGATATCCCATTCCTTCCATCCTGCTTTCTGAATAATATCCCGCTCCTCCTGATGAGTGCGGATCCGGTGTCTTGTGTATACATAGGCATAGTTGCGATCCATCAGGGGACTTTTCGTCGCTTCCCTGACGAAATTCAGGAGAGTCCCGTCATATACCGGAAAAGACACGGAATTCACTCCGATATCCTGTCCGCTGTAGATAGAGCTGGCTCTCTTGCCGGCGCTCTGCTCCAGCCAGGGCAGGTAGGGAAGTAACGGCCTCACTGCCTGCTTATATGATTCCAGCAACTGCTCTCTGTATTCACTGCTCTGTTCCATAACCCCAATATACCTTTCCATGTACCGTTTTCTACCGAAAACATCGCTTTTTTCGTCTGTCAATGTAAAAGTGACACATATGTAGTTTTATTTTATCACATTTCTATCAAAAGTACAGTAGAAAATTGTTGGTATTATGGTGTATAATGTGTATTAAATATTTGTATGATAAGACGAGGTATTGGAATGGCTGGAATCGTATTGGAGAAGGGGAAAACTATATATAGCTATGGGCAGCCCATGACTGCATTGCATCTGATTACCAACGGTAAAGTAGATGTATCATATCCCGGCGGCTCTTATACTCTGGGAAAGGGAGACGTGATCAGTATCTGTGAGATCTGCTCCGAGATCCATCTGCTGGGCTATACCACGTTGGAGGATACAACGATCCTGACGTATCCCCTGACCAGTCTGGATTCCCTGAATGATATTCTACAGAAGCACCCGGACGTAGCACGTCTGTTCTGTCTGTCCTGTTTCCGTCAGATCAATATTCTGCTGAACCGCAGTTCCATTTCGGAATTGAACTGCAGTGAGCTGTATCGTACTCTGACAGATGATATTGCCACCTACAATACACTGTGTAGCCGTTACCGTCTGCAGGCGAGATCCCTGGAACATTTCGATGAGCTGAATGCTTTTCTTGGGGATGATTCACCGGACATCTGGCTGAACGGCTATTACATGGGCTTAAGCAGGATCCTGGCTTCGGACAATTACCGGATCCTGGTACAGGAGTCGGATCTGTCCCTTGGTATGCTGCGTAAGGGAAGTCTGGACTTCCGCCGTACTTACCAGAGCCTGGAGGAACAGTTCCACTATCTGCAGCAGGTCGGTTCCTTCTATTTCCGGGAATCCGGCAACGATCTTTTTGATTTTTATACTTCTTTGTTCTATAAACTGGGACAGGATAATGAAGACAGCAAGGCGGTCTACGACCGCATTCATCGTATGCTTTCTAAGGCCGGCGATCTGTCCTTCATCGATCAGGAACTGTTTGCCTCCAGATCCCAGACCTTCCAGAGCAGCCTGAATCTCATGGAATCCAAGGATTCCGCTGAGGCAGGTTCTTCCGGAGATTCCGAGATCCTTGGCAAGCTTGCCGGATCGCTGAACACTATTCTGGATTACGCCGGTTCGGATCTGGATACCGTGACCAGCTTCCGTCAGCATGTCCACGCTTACAAGCTGCTGTCCGACCGGGCTTCCCAGGATCAGGATGTCGCTCTTTTACGCAGACAGCTGACCGAAGAATTTTATCTGCTCTACTCCCTCCTGTTCACCCAGACGCTGGAACAGCCGAACATTCCCATGCCGGTCAAAATGTTTCTGTATTTCGGTTATGTGGATGAGGAGCTGGCCGGTCTGAAAAATGCAGTCACCCTGTACCGCATGGCAGAAGCCATGTCGGATCACAGCGATATCGGTGTCTATACCTTTTATGACTGGCTGATGGCCATCTTCCGCGGGAAGAAATCTCCCAGCCGGAACGAATTTGACCAGGATTATTCCGATTATATTCACAAACAAAAGGTCGGTGGCAATATTACGGATGCAGAGCTCAAGGCATTGGAGAACAATCCCATGGCCAAGGTCAATTACGAGCTCCGGAATATGTTCCCTCAGGTCAACAAGATCACCTTCGGACGGATCACTACTTTCTGTCCGCTGTTCTGCGCAGATGATGTGCTGAAGGATCTGGAAAGCTCCTATGTCACCGTTTCCCGTGTCTCCCAGATTCTCGAGGAGATCCGCCGGGTAGATTACACGGCATTCTATAGAGAAAGTCTGGATATGGAGCACATAGATGTCATGGGTAAGGAGACAATTCATCTGGAATATCTGCCGGACATCATCCTGATGCCCAACGTCGGTATCCGCGGTGTCATGTGGCAGGAAATTGAGGGCAAGCGCCGTAACAGCCCCGGTCGTATGGTCTTCTCCATTTTCCATCTGGAGGATCTGAAGACGACCTTCACCCACCTGACCGGTGAATTCCGTTGGGAGCTGTGCAAGAGAGTCCAGGGTAACCGCTGGAACGATGTCTCCATCAGTTCCCTGACCAGTGAATATTTCGATTATATCCAGTTCTACCGCAAGAACCATGATCTGAGTACAGAGGCCAAGGAAAAGGTAAAATCCAGCCTGCAGCGTGCCAAGAACAGTTTCAAGGAAATGTTCGTAAGGGATTATATGATCTGGGTGCTCTTCGAAGGTGCCGGATCCCCGAGACTGAACAAAGTAGCCCGTCAGATCATGTTCACCTACTGCCCGTTCCCGGAGGATATTTGCAATACGCTGGCTCAGAACCCGTTGTATGCCGATCTTCTGGATCGCCGTAAGATCAAGATAGCCCAAGGCTTACATCATCTGGATGTTCTGACCCGAAAGCTGCAAAACGGTAATATTCCGGTTCCCGAGACCGTGGCACAGGAACGCTATTATTTAAGTGGCAGCAAAAAAGCATAGCACATACATATAGCAAAAAGATTCACTCTCCACCCGGGGAATGAATCTTTTTGTTATGTTGTCTTATTTGCTTTCAGATACCTTATGCGTTTGCCAGCTGTATACCAAGTTCTCTGCACTCTGACAGGCCATCCTCGTCCGGTGTCTCATGGCAGATCAGGCCCTCACCGTTCAACACAGTAGCTCCTGCTGCTTCCATACGGGTGGTCCAGTCTCTCATCCACTCACCGTCTCCCCAGCCATAGGAGCCGAACAGTGCGATCTTTTTGCCGGAAGCAAAGCCTTCCACATCACATACAAAAGGCTCCATCTCGGATTCCTCCAGGACTTCCGCTCCCATTGCGGGACAGCCCAGTGCAAACTTGGGAGCAGCCTTTAGTTCGTCAAGGTTGGCGCCGGTCACAAATACTACCTCCGCTTCCTTCCCGGCTTCCCGGATACCCTCTCCGATGGCCTCTGCCATAGCCTGGGTGTTACCACCCTGTGTCCAGAATACTACATAAATCTTATCCATTTATTTTTCCTTCCCTTCCGCACCTTTCCGTGCCTGTTTCTATGCTGCGGTACATCCGCAGATATCTATGATTTCCGTCATCTTTAATCCATAATGCAACAGCTGGATCAAATTTTCCCTGGCATATTCATATTTTTCAAAAAGTCTCTGTTTTCCTTCTTTATCCGCATATACTTTCCAATAACCGGTGCAGAGGCTGTTCTTCCCCTGATGTCTGATAAATCCTTCCACATCCTCCGGGGGATATCCTAACAGCAATCCCAGTTCGTGGGGGAACGGCTTCCCTCTTTCTGCATAGGTTTCATAACGATCGCAAAATACCGGCAAAATATCCTCCAGTCGATCGGATTCGTACCCTGCCTCCCGCAGCAGTTTCTGTACCTGCGGCATTTTCAGATACTTTTCCAGCCGGTCTTCCCGATACAACAGTATTACCATTTTTTCCTCTGTCTCCAACAAGGGATACAGGGAAAGCACACTGCTTTCAACGATCCTTCCCACCTGTGTAAAGCCTTCCGGGGAAATCGTCAGCAGATTGGAAATCTTAAGTCCCGTGATCAACGGTGCACACTGCAAAGCCAACTGTAGTTCCACATCGTCTGCTTCCATTTCACACAGGATCTCCCACGTTTCCTGACTCAATCAGCGCTTCACCTCCTGCCATCCAAAAGTCATTGAGTTAGTCGTAGCTAACCTATATAAATAATATAGAAAAAAGCAGTTCCCGTCAAGGGAACTGCCTGATAGAAATTCTCAACATATAAACTTTCAAAATAGCTTTGGAGATTTCCATTCTCAGATCTTTCTGCGGTCCAGCCCTGTACTGCGATAGTATTCTGCCTTGTCCTGATACATCCGTCTCTCGGACTCCGTCAGTAGATGATCCTTTCCCACGGCTTCCAGAGTGTTCACCGCTGCTCCTACTGCCATGGAGACATCATGAGCTGCCAGCTCTGTTTTTAATTCCTCCACCTTTTGATAGAATTCCTTTTCAGAAATTCCGGTGCACAGGACCACCAGTTCATCTCCGCCGATACGGAACATTCCATTTCCTTCAAATACACGTTTCAGGCAGTCACAGCACCTGCGGATCAGGCGGTCTCCGGCGGAATGTCCTTCACTGTCATTGATCCGTTTTAATCCTGTAATATCACAGTATACCACGCCGATGGGCTCGGTATGGTCCACCTGCTCAATGTACCTCTCCATAGCATAACGGTTCCCCAATGTCGTCAGCGGATCCGAATAGCTCATCACTTCCAGCTCCCGTACCAGATTTCTCTGCTTCAGGGACGATACGATAAAGTGTCCCATGATCTGCAGCATCTCCGACACAAATTCAAAATATCTGGTCGAAGGATTGTCTACTCCGTAGAAGCCGATTACTTTCCCATCATCATAAAGCGGAACCACCACCAGGGAATGAATATTCTGTCTTACCAGAACTTCATACATCTGCGGATCCACATCTTTCATTTCTTCCAGATTCTCTGTGACAATACTCTGATTCTCATCAAACTTCCGATACCATTCCGCACAGATCTCCGGCGGTAGATCCTGAAGGGTATCCTTTTCCGGTGCGACTCCCTTGGCTACCCATTCGTATGTATTGTGGTCATGATCGTGGTCATCCTTTTCAAAAATATAGGCCCGTCCCGCTTCCAGATTCTTTCCGACAAATTCCAGCAGCACCTGCAGTGTCTGATCCATGCTCTCCTGCCGCTGTGCCACACGGATGGCTTCATTCAACGCAGCCTCCATATTACGGTAATCTTCGGATTTGTGCCCTCTCTCATTCAGATTGCCGCAATCTATGGCGATTTCCATACGGTATTTTCTCCCGTCTTCTTCTACCAGTGTGTCCTTGATATGAAGTTCTCTTCGCAGCAGCGGATTGTAATATTCCCATTCCTTAAAAAAAACCGGCTTTAACTGTTCATTATTACACATTCCACAGGGCAGAGAATTTCCCTGCAATATCTCATAACACTTTAACCCGATGATCTCTTCAAGACTTTGAAATCCATAGCTCTTCAGAGTCTTCTTGTTCATATATATCAATTCATGAGTCTCTGCATCTGCCACATATACATATTCACCCAGATTCTCGAAAAATTCCCATATTTTACTCATATACACCAACCTGCTTCCGTATTCTTCCCCTTATTATAACTAATCAGTATACACTTGCAAACGCTTTACGGCAAGCCTGTTCTCTCAAAAATGTCTGTAATAATCTCACATCATCCGTGATCACACCGTCCGCCCCACAGTTTACGATCCAAAGCATGGCACCGGAAGTATTGGCTGTCCACCCGTATACCGACTTTCCGCAGTAATGAATGGCATCTACCATATCCACCGTAAGATTTCTCCCCTCGATGCTATAGCTGTCGGCATAGTCCAGCTCATAATCCTCTTCTTCCAGATCATGGGCAATAAAAACTGTTGAAATCCCCGGTTCCAGCTCCTTCATTTTCTGCAGGATTCCCTTGTTCATGGAGCCTATAATACACTCATCCACCATATCATAGTCCTGCAGCAGAGTCAGCACGCTTTCCTCCAGTGCATCCTCCTGTCCGGTATATTTCAGTTCGATCATCAGAGTGATCCTGCCTCTGGCACAGGCAAGCATTTCTTCCAGTGTCGGGATCTGTTCTCCCCGGTATGCTGCTGAAAAACCGCTGCCCACTTCCAGGGTTTTGAGAGCATCTGCCTCCACATCCCATACGCAGATATCCTCTCCTGTGGTCCGTTTAAAATTACTGTCATGCATAACGATCAGGGTTCCGTCCGACAACTGCTGCACATCAATCTCTGCAATAGGCACTCCATCCCGGATGGCCTGTTCCAGGGCCGCCACCGTGTTCTCCGGAGCTACTTTTGCCCCCGCCCGATGCGCTACCACGATCACAGGAGCGTCTTTACCTGCGGCCTGTACCTGCGGCAATACACCATATGTCAGAAAATAGAGGCAGAGAAGCATAACAATCGCTGTTTTTCTGATAATTTTCATCACATTGCCCTCCCATGAAAGTTATTTGTCAATTTTATTGTAACTATTGACTATAAACTCCATACAAGGAAAATGTTAACTTTTTGTAAATATTCAGAGCCACGTAAATATAACCGGAGGAACGTCGAATGCTTGCATTCGTAAGATCCTCTGGCTATATTTATGTGGCGAAGTAACCACATGAGCAAAAGGAAAGCATCGGAGATGCGATTTTGCGAATGGGGTTCTGAATATTACGACTATCCAGAGCCATGTAGCTTCAGGCAGGGTATTCGGCAGATGCTTGCATACGCAAGAATATCTGCCTGAAGTTATAGGGCGAATTATCGTTCTGAATCGTCGGTAAACCCGGATAAGCGTACTCACTTCCGTAACATCACTACCAGCTCATGAGCTAGCAGTGGAAATGCTGCCAATACATTCAATAGCAGCCATTCCTGTCCGGACAGATGGGAGGTTCCGAACGCTCCGATGAGAAACGGTACTTCCGTTACCGCAAACTGCAGCGCAAATCCAATAACACAGGCCAACACCATCAGCGGATTATCCCAGGGTCTCATGGCAAATACGGACTTCTGCATATCCCGCATTCCTACTGCATGATACAGCTGGCACATTCCCAGTACTGTAAAAGCATAGGTCTGGGATCGGGCAAGTATTTTTTCCCGGGACAGTAATTCACGAAGTCCCTCCACCCAGTCAGACAGATTCCAGGACAGTTCTCCCCTGCCTGCCATGATCCCACAGGGCAATACCAGAAATGCCGCCAGACCGATACCGGTGATCAGCGCTCCATAGAGTAAGGTACAGGCCATTCCGCCCCGGGCGAACAGACTCTCCGCTGCTTTTCTTGGAGGACAGCGCATCAGGCTTTTTCCGTCATTTTTATCCACTCCCAGTGCCAACGCCGGAAGGGAATCCGTGATCAGATTGATCCACAGTATATGACTGGATTTCAGAGGGGAAGCCAGCCCCAGAGCCACTGCTACGAACATGGTCATCAGTTCCCCGAGATTGGAGGACAGTAAAAATATCACCGACTTGCGGATGTTTTCATAGACGCCTCTGCCTTCCTCGATTGCCTTTTCAATCGTTGCAAAATTATCATCCGTCAATATCATGTCCGCCGCCTGTTTAGCCACATCCACGCCGGTTCCCATGGCTACACCGATATCTGCTGCTTTCAGAGAAGGAGCATCGTTCACACCATCCCCTGTCATGGCCACAATCTCCCCATTCTGCTGCAGCCCCTTCACGATCCGTACCTTCTGGGCCGGAGTCACTCTGGCATAAACCCTGATATTCCTGATCCTCCCAGCAAAAGAAGCATCATCCAGATGATTCAGTTCTTCCCCTGTAATACACTGACTGCGATGCCCTGCAATCCCCAGCTGTCTGGCAATGGCATAGGCGGTATCCACATGATCCCCGGTGATCATTACTGTAGATACACCTGCACGGCGGAAAATCTCCACCGCTTCCTCCGCCTCCGGTCTGGCAGGATCACGCATCCCCACGATTCCCAGGAATGTCATACCTTCTTCCCCACACCCGGGAGTGTTTCCGCTCTGTGCTGCCGCCAGTGTCCGAAGCGCCAGGGAATTCATGAGTTCTACAACCTCACTGATCCTTTTTCTCTGTCCGGCTGTCATTGGCACACTTCTTCCGTCCTGTAAAATATGGGTGCAGTGCTGTACGATCACATCCGGTGCCCCCTTCGTATAGGCAATGCTTCCCTTATGCCCTCCGTTTTTCGGGATTCTGTGATAGGTCGTCATCATCTTCCGGTCCGAATCGAAAGGCTTTTCATCATAGCGGGGGTACTGCTTCTCCAGACGTTCTCTATGCATCCCCATCTTCTCTCCGAAGTCTAAGAGCGCCAGTTCCGTTGGATCTCCGATCCGTTGCTCTCCCTGCAGGGAAGCATCGTTGCACAACAGTATTCCCCGGAGCATCTCCTGTACGCATCGGGATTCTCCCCTGCCATTGCTGCCGGCAGCATCCTCCAGCACATCATACCACCAGCATTTTTCCACCGTGAGCCGGTTCTGGGTCAGTGTGCCGGTCTTATCCGAGCAGACCACGCTGACCGCTCCCAGAGTCTCAACGGAAGGCAGTCTGCGGATGATCGTATGTACTTTGACCATTCTGGTCACTGACAATGCCAGACAGATCGTCACCACTGCCGGCAGACCTTCCGGCACCGCAGCCACCGCCAGGGAAATCGCCACCAGCAGCATTTCCGGAATATTTCTGTGTTGAAATACCGCCAGCAGAAACAATGCCGCACATACTCCCAGCGATAAAATACTCAGAAGCTTTCCCATATCCCCCAGACGTTTCTGTAACGGTGTCATTTCCTCTTCCGCATCTGTGATCATGGAGGCGATCCTGCCGATCTCCGTGGCCATGCCCGTAGCTGTCACGATTCCTTCTCCGTGGCCATGGGTCACCACAGTAGACATATATACCATATTGACCCGTTCAGCCAATGGAATCACGTGTCTGCAGTCTGCCAGAAACAGCGCATCTTTTTCCACAGGTACCGATTCTCCGGTCAGGGCAGATTCCTCTACCTGCAGATTGGAGCTTCTGGTCAGCCGTATATCCGCAGGTACCTGTGCCCCTGCCTCCAGGTCTACCAGATCCCCTGTCACCAGCTCCGCCGCCGGAATCTCTCTGCGTATTCCATCCCGGATCACTATAGTCTGTGGACTGGTCAGCTTTTTCAACGCTTCCAGTGCCTTTCGGGCTTTTCCCTCCTGCAGCATGCCCACCAGGGCATTGACCACTACCACAGTGCCGATGATCACGGCATCACTGAGCTCCCCCAGAAAGACGGATACCACAGCTGCGATCAATAATATGTAGATCAGCGGGTCCTTTAACTGCTCCAGAAAAAGCTGTATTTTCGTCTTTTTTCTGGCAGCTTTCATTTCATTTCTGCCATTTTGCTGTAAACGACGAAAGGCCTCACCATCGGTAAGGCCCTTCACTGCGTCACTTTTCAGTTCATTTACGGTTTCCTGTATATTCTGTTTTTCGAACACGGCTGCCTCCAATGCTTGTTTCTATTAAGCATTGTATGTCATATCTTCAGAATTCATTACACCGAATCATCGTACATTTTGATCTCTTAACTGGAATGCTGCGGTCAGCTCGTTCATGTTGGTGGCCTGCGCAGACAATTCCTCACTGGTGGCAGAAGTTTCTTCTGCGGTCGCAGAGTTGTTCTGCACCACTGTGGATATCTGTTCAATGCCCTGTTCGATCTGCATCATGGCATCTGCCTGTGCCTTGGATTCTTCCATGGCTTTCTTGGACTCGTTGGCCAGATCCTCAATGCCTTCCACGACCTTCTGCAATGCTTCGGCTGTCTTGTCCGTGATCCGGTTGCCATGCTCAATCTCCTGCAGGGAAGTCTCAATCAATTCTCTGGTATGTACCGCAGACTGTGCACTGTCATCTGCCAGCTTACGGATCTGATCCGCAACCACTGCAAAGCCTCTTCCGGCCTCTCCTGCTCTGGCTGCCTCAATGGCTGCATTCAGGGACAACAGATTCGTCTGGGATGCGATATCCTCAATCTCACCAATAATATCGCTGATCTGCCTGGAAGTATCGTTGATCCGCTGCATGGCATCTGTCAGACCCTTCATTTCCTCTCCGCTGTCCTTCGCCTGCTGCTGGTAATCCATAGCCTTCTGGTAAGAACCTCCCAGTGCCTTGGCATTCTTCTCCACGATCTCGGTTACATTCGTGATGGTAGCCTGCAGTTCCTCTACGGAACCGGCCTGGTCGGTAGCACCTTCCGCAAGTCCCTGGGCAGCATCTGCCATCTGGTTTGCCCCCAGAGATACCTGTCCCACTGCCGTCTTGATCTCATTAAGTGTCTCACTGAGCTTATGGTTCAGCTTACGGATAGATTCCAACAGTCCCTGAAAGTCTCCCACATAGGCTTCTGCACACCCTGAAGTCAGTGCGAAGTTTCCTTCCGACATTTCTCCCAACAGATAATCCGCATCGCCGATGACCTTCTGCAGATTGCCGGATAGTGCTGCGGTAGCCTCTGCCAGGATCTGTGTCTCATCCTGTGTCCGGATCACAGGTGCCGGAGTATGCAGATCGCCTTCCGCCAGCTGACGTATTCTTTCGGTACATTCCGCCACCGGTTCACCGATCGCCTGACCGATCTTTTTTGCCCTGCGCACACTGAAACATAAAGCTGCAGCACCTATTGCTACACCAATGACAATACATACAACGGTAGAACCAAGGAAATCTGTCAGTGGTGCATTTACTGCCACACTCCATCCATTGGTTCCTTCTATTGGTGCATAAGCCTGTATTGTGATGGTTCCGCCTTTCATATAAGTGCCATATCCGGTTGCTCCGGTCATCATCTTCTGCTCTACCTTTGCAATTCCCCGCAAAGATCTGTCCGTCTGAGACAGTTCAATGTTGCTCTTCTGCTCCTGGGCAATCGCAGAATCACAGTGAGCAATGGTGATACCTGTTTCTCCCAACAGATAGCACTCGGAATTCTTACTGACAGAGACTGCCGCAGCAATATCATTTAAGAACTCCGGATCCGGCACAACGAATACCACGCCGACAATATCACCATTCTTATCTCCGTCTGCATATACGGGTGCGGAAATGATAACGCTGAGCTTACCGTCTGTCTTTGCAATCACGGGATCCGATACCACGACCTCTCCCTGCATGGATCTCTTAAAATAATCACGGTCACTATAATCGGTTCCGTCATAAGCACAGATACCGTTGGAGCCGATCAGCTTGCCTCTGACCATTCCATAAGCTTCCATGCGTTGGTTGATATACTGCTGTTTCTGCTCCTGGGTAAATACCGGAGAAGACAGCTGGTAACTGCATCCGAGTTCGGATACGATCGTCGTTGTCACCCGTAGTTCCTCATTGATACGGTCTGCGGAAATCTCTGCCACCACCAGCATATCGTCTTCCAGTGTTCTCATGGTACTGGACAGATTCAGGATCACGGTAAGGATGACCAACGGAATAATTGAGAACACTACCAGCCTGCTGATTGCCTTCTGCAGACGTTCCCGGATCGTCGTCATGCCGGGTGTCTGCCCCTTTGTGCCCTTCTGTGATGCTTTTGTACTCATATGTCCTCATTTCTGCGCTGCATTTTTATTATATGCTTTATTTTCCTGTACTCTATGAAGTGACCACTTATCCGGCAGCGCCCGGATATCCCATGCATTTCCTTCATTTTGGGACGGTGATCTTCTGCTGAGATACTTAATTTTATATGTCAATTTTATTTTACCATGATTCAGGAAAATTTTCTATCTTTTGAAGCCCAAAAAGAGAGTTAATATTCCGTTAAGAATATCAACTCTCTCCTGTCATTTATCTCTCTATCCCCTCATGATAAGAAATACCCTGTTAATAGCCGAACTCCTGGGCAAAATACAACTTGCCATTGGTCTCATAGACCGCAATGCTGCAGGTGGTAAAATCGCCTGCCAGGATATTCGCTGCGTGTGTAGGAGAAGCCATCCAGGCATCTACTACACTCTGTGCGGAATCATAGCCCTTCGCCAGATTCTCGCCCCACATCAGTTCACTGTTCACTGTGTACCAGTCCTTACCGTTGGGTCTGGTATGGGAGAACTTGGAAGCTGCTTCCTGTGCTCTTACCATAGCGCAGGACTCCAGACCGTTGCTCCAGTTCAGTGCTGCCAGGCCGTTCTCTGCTCTCTTCGCGTTTACAATATCCAACGCATCGGTAGCCATGGCACGAAGTTCATCTGCACGGGCCAGCTCAGCTTCACTCATACCGGCTTTTCTCACAGAACCCGCCAGTGCCACTGCCTCTTCATCGAACCAGACAGTTCCGTCATCCGTGGAAGGATCACGGCTTACAGAGGATAATTCTGTACTCTTGCCGCAGCCTGCAAGGCTCAGCACCATGATGACTGTCAGAACAAGACTCATCCATCTTTTTTTCATTTGTTCTACCTCTTCTTTCCTTGATTGTTTATAGTAAATATATGTTTATTCGTTATGATTGCTTCTTCTTAAGAATAAGCCATGCTCCCAACCCTGTCAAGGAAAGGGCAAGGCCCAGATTCCATGTATTGGAATCATCGCCGGTCCTGGGTCTTCTGGAAGCTCCCAGGACTGCTCTGTCCGCCAATGGTGTAGGATCATCGGTAATGCTTACAACCCGCTGACGTCTTACACCAAGCACCTGAGGTGTTACCGGGGTTGCCGGCTCAGACGGTGTACCGGGAGTATCCGGGGTATCGGAATCATCCGAATCGTCCGGAGTATCCGGGGTTGCGGTCGGAGTAGTGGCCGGCGTGGGTGTGGTATCCGGTGTGCCTGTCGGCGTAGGCTCCGGAGTAGCACTGGGAGTAGGTTCCGGGCTGGTAGTCACGGGCGGAGTAACCTCCGGCTCTCTGGACAATTCAAACTGCATTCCGAAGCCGTATCTGGTCATCTGATAGCCGTTGTTGGCCAACACACCGTTAAGGTTAGTGGTGATCTTCACTTCTCCGTCCTTTAACAGGTCGGATACCAGAGTATCTGCATAGGAACCTTCCTGTCCGTTTTTCAGCATCCGGTCATGCAGACCTTCACCGTCAAAAGTATATACATTATGATATGTCGTGTAATATAAAGCATCTGCTACTGCAGAACAGCTCTCCGCTACTGTGGTATCGGCGGTTCCGTTGGTCAGGATTGCCAGTTCCTCTGCCGTAAGTTCTGAAAAGCCGTAGACCTTATTTCCTTCTTCTCTGGAAGTATTGTTGAACCAGTCTAAGTAATACTGTGCCAGGCAGCTCTGCGTAACCTCTTCCGGCTTCATTTCTTCGCTGCCATATCCTTTTTTCAAAAGAGCCTCTCCGACAATCGCATCCGTAACCTTGCCTGCGGTGATTCCGAGATCCCGTAACGGAGCATTTAAAATACGGCGGGGCAATGTACAGAACGCTCCCACTTCACCGATCTCATAACCTTCAAAACCACTGGACAGAACCGTTACTTTCTCTCCTGCCTTAGGCGCCGCCGGGATCGTACCGATCGTGGCCTTTGCAGGATCATACTGATACTCCTTATTGCTCTCATTTACCAGCTTTATGTTGTAGTACAGGGTATCTCCGGGCTCTGCCGCATTTCCTCCTGCCACGGTACCGTTCAGATAACCGATGGCATCGGACAGATTGATTCTTACCTTGTCCGGGGCATTGCTGTGGATCGTAATGGTGATCGTTGCATCATAGGTCACCCTGCCGGTGCCGCTTTCCCAATGCTGTTCCAGTTCCGGAGTTGTAGTAATGGTAATACCTTCGGAAATATAATGGAACACTGCGCCGTTCTCATTCTGTTCAAAAGTTACCGTTCCCGTGGGATATTCATAATAATCTACTGCGGATACCCCGGGAATCCTGTAATCGTATCCGTCATAATTGATCCAGGTCTCTGTGGGTGTGGTCACATACCATACCGTGGCAATGGTGACTCCGCTGAAGGACCGACCGGTGGTGAGCAACTGATTCATAAAACTTTCCGTTACATTTTCACCATACAAGACGCCGTTGTTGTCATTCACATACTGTTTTACATCCTCAAGGGTTTTTCCGCAGTTTTCTTTATAATAGGAAGTGCCTTCGCTGTCTTCACCGTAATAAACATAGTGTAACAAATCTGCGGGCTTACAGTCAGAATATTTGTTTACATCTAATGCTACGAATCCAACGCACTGCCAGCTTGCTCCGTTACTTCCGGTTAACTTTCCTTCGGCATCTACCCCTGTATTATCCACAGAAAGATATTTAAAGGTTTCAGCATCATCCAAAGTCATCTTATGACCTGCAAACAATGAAAAATCTCCGTTTGCCGGCTTGTAATTATTGGGCCATACGTTGGGGCTGGCTACCTGTCCTCCCACATATTTTGCCATGGTGCCTCCAGCAAGAATCACCGTTTTGATGGTGGGATAGGTTTTCTCTTTTACAGCAACAACGCTGTCGTTTCCGCTTGCACTTGCCATTTCAACAACATCGTTCTGCTCATTCTGCGTTGCTTCTTCCGCCTGTACCGTAAATCCGGTGTTGGAGATGCTGCCGATCATCAGTGCCGCTACCAGAGTTTTTGCCAGTTTGGTCTGTATTACGTTTTTTAACTTCATTTCTGTTTCCCCTCAAAACCAGTATTTCTGTTTTTATTACTTCTTTTTACTCTCCTAATAAGTAAGACTACGCCAAATGGAAAAAAGGACCAGAATTTGAAAAATTTTTCAAGATTCTGATCCTTTTATACTTTTACAGCTAAGATCGGCTGTCGTTCCGTTCCTGTTTAATGTTCTTTTCGCTTAAGAACAAGCCATGCTCCCAGACTCGTCAGGGAAAAGGCAAAGCCCAGATTCCAGACATCGGAGTCATCGCTGGTCTGCGGTCGTCTGGATGCTCCGAGGACTGCTCTGTCCGCCAAGGGAACTGTCTCATCCTCGATGGTCACCATTCTGCGGCGTCTTGCACCAAGTACCTGCGGGGTGTCCGGGATTCCACCGGCCGGTGTGCCGGGATCTGCCGGTGTACCGGGATCATCTGGTGTATCGTCCGGAGTATCGGGTTCATCCGGGGTGTCAGGTGTTGCGGTTGGTGTTGGTGTAGGTTCTTCGGTTACCACCGGTACCGTCGGTGTCGGCGTAGGCTCCTCGGTTACCACCGGTACCGTCGGTGTCGGTGTAGGCTCCTCGGTTACCACCGGTGTAGGTGTAGATTCCGGCTCATCCGGTTCGCACGGACAGTGAATCTCACCGCCCTGCTTATACTTATCCGCTATGATGCCTCCAACAACAGTTCCGCCATTATAGACAGTTGCAGTCGGAGCCAGAATATATCCGAAAATAGAATTTACATTAACTTCTGTTGCATTGCCAAAGTTCCAAATAATTCTGTCTGCCCACAGCTGATGTTCCAATGCTTGCTTTTTTGCACCATGTGCATTCATCCAGCCGGTAATATTCACAGTTCCGGAATCACTTACATTTACCACAACTGTTTTTCCATAAAAAGCTGCGCCGGTGATCTCTTTGTCATAGTCTTCCATCCTGGTATTTAACTCAGCACTTGTTACATTCAATACCAGTTGTGTATCGTTATTTTCATTCGCCAAAGCATACAAGTCGTTGCTTTTCTGTACCATATTACCTGCCAGGACATTGCTGATCTCAGATGCAATATCTGTATCCCATACCTCACAGTTCTTCAGAAGATTTCCAGTATATAATTTATTTTCACCAGCTATAATATTATAACCCTGTCCAGTCACTTCCCGCTCAACAGAGTTCTGTGTTCCGTCAGAATTAGTAAGCGGAATTATCAGTTCCTTTTCGTCTGTTCTGCCTGACGCTGTATATTTAAGAATCTGATTCGGAGCAGAAAGATCTCCCAGATAAGATTTTCCCCCATAGCTTACCATGGAAACCTTTAATTCTCTAATTGCGGCATTTCCCTCAATATGGTCCAGATTTGAGGATACAAATTCATTTGTATATAATACAAATGAAAATGGATCATTTAAATCCGCACCTGCTGCCTGCACAGTAATCCCCTCGTTCCCTGCGACGGAACCTGCTACCAGTGCTGCTACCAGAACCTTTACTACTTTTTCCCTTACATACTTGCTAAATCTGCTCATCTGATTTCTCCCTCAATGAAATCCAATGTTTTTCACGTTTTACAACGTTTTCGTTCCTCTTTACAACTATTAAGACGGAAGTGCTTTCAAAAAGGGTTCAGATTTTTTATTAAAAATGTGATTTTTTGCTTATTCTTGTCCTCTGCTTATCTGTTTGTAGTACTATATTCCTAATAATCGGCAGTTTCTGTCAGGACTCCATGGATCAGAGCCCGCCTTTTTGTACCGGATGAGCCGTAGCAGGTAGACAGGGATACGATATTTCCCCTGTCACTTAAATCCGCATCCGAAGCATACAGGGAATGTTCCGTGGCCCACTGCACATAATCATCATAGGAGGCATCTGAGGTAAACGTGGCAAAACGGTCACTGGTACTCTTTGTTTCATAATAGGAAAAAATCTCATAAATGTAGACTTTATCTTCCGTGTATATATAGAAGTAAGGATTCTCCTCGCAGCTTGCCGTCCCCTTCAGCAAATTTTTAAAAGCCCCAAACATGCTCTCATCCCGCATATTATGTCCGAATACGAAGGTATTCCTGTCTGACCAGTCTGCTGAAGCCCCACAGTCCATGAAAATGCATCCAGCATTCACACTCTCCCCCTCAAAGGAATGCTTCAGATAATAGTCATTGTCCTCCCCCTGTACCACCGGATAACTGATGTCCAATGCCGGGAAATAGAGCCATCCACGAAAATCCGGGTTGGTCCTGATAAGTTCGGCAAAGTCGATCTGCAGCTCCGGATAATTTTTCTCCGCAATCTCTTCCTGTGTTTCCCCCGCCGCAGGCTCTGCCACCACCTCCTGGCGGATGGCATCGTATTCATTTTTTGCTCTCTGCTCTGACAGATAATAATGCAGACTCATTCCTCCGGTCACCAGTACCGCTGCCGCCAGCACTGCTGTGATCGCATTTTCCGCTTTTTTATTTTTCATGCCAGTTTCCCCTTCCTGCAAGAATCGTTATAATTTGTTAATGATTATACCTTATTTTTCCGCATTCGTCTTTACGAAAGAGTTATTTTTTGATATTTTTAAGGTATGACTTTAAATTAAGAAACTATTGGGGGAATAAAATCTTATGATACATCTTTTTGCACTGCTTTCACTGCTTTTGTGCGGTGTCTGCTATACAGGCTTTCAGAACAGTTCTCATTTCCACAATACAAGCAACCGGCGTTCTCTTCTGTTGCTTGTATTTGGAGGTGCCCTGCTTCTGCGCCTGCTCCTTGCATACACCACCCACGGCTTCAGTAATGATATCGCCTGTTTTGCAGCCTGGGCTGACCGGATTTTCACTTTAGGGCCAGGGCAGTTCTATTCTGCCGAGATGTTTACGGACTATCCGCCCGGTTTCATGTATGTATTGTATCTGATCGGAGCGTTACGATCTCTGCTGCAGATTCCTTATTATTCCGATCTGCATATTTTACTGTTAAAATTACCCGCAATTCTCTGTGATATTGCCTGTGGGTTTCTACTCTACAGAGAGGCGGTAAAGCGACTGCATTTTTCCGATCTGCAGGGAATCTTTGCTGCCTCTGCGTATCTGTTCCAGCCGGCGGTCATTCTGAATTCTTCCTGCTGGGGACAGGTGGATTCCGTATACACGCTGATGATCATCCTTATGTGCCTGTTCCTTATGAAGGGAAACCTGCTTCCTGCCTATGCTGTCTACGGACTGGGTGTCCTGTTAAAGCCACAGATGCTGATCTTCACGCCGGTACTGCTGGCAGGGATCTGGGACCATGTGTTCTTACAGGATTTTTCCTGGCGGAAATTCTTCTATAATTTGTGCGGTGGTCTGGTTGTCATCTGCGGGATGCTCCTTCTGTGCGCTCCTTTTGGATTAACCGCTGCGATCTCACAATATACTTCAACGTTGGGATCCTATGAATATGCAGCCATCAATGCCTACAATTTCTGGGGACTGTTGGGGATGAACTGGATCGACCAGAACACGATTTTCCTCTTCCTGCCCTGTAAGACCTGGGGCACTATCGTGATCCTGCTGATCGTACTCTTTACCTTCCTTATTGCAGCCCGCTGCCGGAAAGAGCCTTCAAGATATTTCTGTCTCGGTGCCTTTATCATCCTGACGATGTTCCTGTTCTCCGTCCGTATGCATGAGCGTTATATGTATCCCGGTCTGGCACTGTTGCTTTTCTGCTGCCTGTACCGGCCCTCTACACCTCTCTGGAAATGCTTCAGTGGATTTGCAGTGCTGCATTTTTACAACACCGCCAATGTGCTGTACCATTACGATCCGCAGAATAATGACCGCAAGGCTCCCATCATTCTGCTGGTATCTGCCGGAATGTTGTGCTGCCTGTATTATTTCTATAAGATCATCTGGAAATATTATGTTCACGATGAAACAGGGACTGCCACCAATGCGAAGACGCAGACCGCAACAGGCCGCAGAGCTTCCGGGCATACTGCTTCCACAAGATCTGCCGCAGGACTCGGACAAAGACTTCGAGAATATTTTCTCTCTCCCCTGGAGCCCATTCCTTCCGAAGAGAGAATCCATTTCACGAAACCGGATCTGTGCCTGTTGCTGGCAATCGGTATTCTGTACAGTTACTTTGCCCTCTATGATCTGGGAGACCGCAAAGCTCCGACAACAACTTATGATATGTCGGGAGAATTACAGGCCATCGAGCTGGAATTCCCCGAAGATGCGCTGCCTGTGACTATGGCCAGTTATCTGGCTCCCTGGCACCAGCGACATTTTGGGATGGATGTCAAAAGTAATGCCGAAGACTCCTGGACTTATCTCGGTGAGATCATTTTAAACAATGTCTTCACCTGGCAGGATGTCTCCCTGCAGGATCTGCTGACACAGGCCACAGAAAACGGTACTTCTGATGTGTCTGCCACAACCAGATATCTGCGTCTGTCATTGACGGATAATGATGCCTCTCTGATTGAACTGGTCTTCCTGGACGCGAATGGCAACATCACACGCCCGTTGAACGCAGATGCCTACCCTACACTGTTTGACGAAAGCGATCTGTACCCGGAACGCTATTCCTTCCGCAACAGCATGTATTTCGATGAAATCTATCACGCACGCACGGCTTACGAGTTCCTTCACGGCCTGCCGACCTACGAAAATACCCACCCGCCTCTGGGCAAGATCTTCATCACCCTGGGTGTTGCCATCTTTGGAATGAATCCTTTCGGCTGGCGTATCATGGGTACTCTGTTCGGCATTGCCATGCTGCCGTTTATCTACCTGCTGGGGAAAAAAATGACAAGGAATACTCCTGCGGCAGCTCTGGCCTGCTTCCTGTTTGCCTTTGATTTCATGCATTTTACGCAGACAAGGATTGCCACCATCGATGTTTATATCACGTTCTTTGTGATTGCAATGTACTATTTTATGTACTACTATTGTTCTATGAGTTTTTACGATACACCGTTGTATAAGACCTTTGTGCCTCTGGGCTTATGCGGCATCTGCATGGGACTGGGAATTGCCAGCAAATGGACCGGTATCTATGCGGGCTGTGGACTGGCACTGCTGTTTTTTGCGCATCTGCTGCGACGCTACCGGGAATACCTCTATGCCAAAGCCCATCCCGGAAAAAGCACCAACGGCATGGAGCATCAGCAGATTGTAAAGAAATTCCCGGATTATACGGTAAAGACGATCGACTTCTGCCTGACCTTTTTCGTGCTGGTTCCGGCAGTGATCTATCTGTTGTCCTACCTGCCATTTGTAGACAATTCCCATCCGGGACTTTTTGACCGTATGCTGACCAACCAGACTTCCATGTTCAACTATCACAGCGGCCTGGAGGCAACGCATCCTTATTCCTCTTCCTGGTATCAGTGGCCCACTATGGTCCGCCCGATCTGGTATTATTCCGGTTATGTGACTGATGCCGTCAAGGAAGGGATCAGTGCCTTCGGTAATCCTCTGGTGTGGTGGGGCGGCATTCCGGCATTTTTGTATGTGCTGTATCTGCTTGTCACCCACAGCAGTTTCCTGCGTGCCCTGACAGGCAAAGCTGCCGCTTCCTCTGCGACAACTCCCCTGTCCCGCAGAGAATATCATGCTGCCGCATTTCTGGTGGTTGGCTACCTGGCGCAATATCTGCCCTGGTTCTTCGTCACCAGAATCACCTTCATCTACCACTATTTCCCCAGCACACCATTTGTGGTACTGATGATCGTATACAGCCTGATGCAGCTGAAAAAGCGGGTATCCAACTGCACTTTTGCAGTCATCTGCTGTGCCTATGCCGTGCTGGCCTTCGGTCTGTTCCTGCTGTTCTATCCGGTACTTTCGGGTCAGCCGGTGGATGTGGATTTTGTAGTAAAATACTTACGCTGGCGGGATACCTGGGTATTGATCTCAGGTTAAGTCCTCTTTATAAAATACTTCATATAAAAAACAGTGCCGATCCTGGCACTGTTTTTTATAGTATATCTATTCACTTAGCCTTCTGCGATGGCATTACCGGTATACAACTGATAATATCTGCCCTTCTGGGCGATGAGTTCATCGTGGTTGCCGCGCTCGATGATGCGGCCCTGTTCCAGAACCATGATGCAGTCACTGTTCTTGACAGTGGACAGTCTGTGGGCGATGACAAAGGTGGTTCTTCCTTTCATCAACTTATCCATGCCGTCCTGTACAATTTTCTCGGTACGGGTATCGATAGAGCTGGTAGCCTCATCCAGGATCAGTACCGGAGGATCCGCTACGGCTGCTCTGGCAATAGAAAGCAGCTGTCTCTGACCCTGGCTTAAGTTCGCACCGTCACCGGTGAGGACTGTGTTGTAACCATCCGGAAGCTGACGGATAAAGGTATCCGCGTTAGCCAGTTTTGCTGCGGCAATGACTTCCTCGTCTGTAGCATCCAGCTTACCGAAACGAATATTGTCCATAACGGTAGCGGTGAACAAATGGGTATCCTGCAATACGATACCCAGAGACTTCCGCAGATCCGCTTTTTTGATCTTGTTGATATTGATGCCGTCATAACGGATCTTACCATCCTGAATATCATAGAAACGGTTGATCAGGTTCGTGATCGTAGTCTTGCCGGCACCGGTGGAGCCTACAAATGCAATCTTCTGACCGGGCTTTGCATACATCTCGATGTTATGCAGCACGATCTTGTCATCATTGTAGCCGAAGTCCACATCATCGAATACTACTTCACCCTGTAATTCAATATAATCTACGGAACCATCTGCCTGATGCACATGCTTCCATGCCCACATACCGGTTCTCTCGGTACACTCCACGATCTTGCCGTTTACCTTCTTGGCACGGACGATGGTCACATATCCCTCGTCGGTCTCTACCGGCTCATCCAGCAGATCGAAGACTCTCTTGGCACCAGCCTGTGCCATAACGATACTGTTCAGCTGCTGGCTGACCTGGCTGATAGGCATGTTGAAGCTCTTGTTAAAAGTTAAGAAGCTGGCAAGCTTACCCAGCGTCAGTCCTGCGAAACCACCCAGCGCCATGGCACCACCGACGATGGCACATACCACATAGCTTAAGTTACCCAGCTGGGCATTGATGGGTCCCATCAGGTTTGCGAACTTATTCGCATTGTATGCGCTGTCGCACAGTTCATCATTCAGAGCCTTGAACTCCTCCAGACTCTTATCTTCATGGCAGAATACCTTGACTACCTTCTGGCCTTCCATCATTTCCTCAATGTAACCGTTGACTTTACCGATATTCTTCTGCTGCTTTACGAAATATTTTCCGCTTAAGCCCGCTACCTTACCAGTGACGAACATCATCAGTGCCACCATGATCAGACTGACTGCTGTCAGAGGCACACTTAATACCAGCATACTTCCCAGGGTACCGACTACGGTGATGAAGCTGGAAAATACCTGCGGGATACTCTGGCTGATCATCTGACGTAAAGTATCAATATCATTGGTGTAAATGGACATGATATCGCCGTGGGAATGGGTATCAAAATACTTGATCGGCAGCTTTTCCATGTGTTCGAACAGATCATCACGGAGATTCTTCAGTGTTCCCTGAGTTATGGTTACCATGATACGGTTGTAAGCATAAGTGGCCGCCACACCGACCAGATAAAAACCAGCCACACGGACAATTTCCCGGAACAGATTGCCAAAGTCAGGAGTCTTCTGTCCGATCATGGGCATGATATAGTCATCGATCAGTCTCTGCATGAACAGAGTACCCTGAATGCTTGCCACAACGCTCAGTACAATACAGACCAACACAAAGATAAAGTGAATGCCGTAATTTTTAAAGATATACGCCATCAGTCGTTTAAATACTTTTCCCGGATTCTCAATACGTGTACCGCCCTGCATTCTTCTGCCGGGTCCACGCATTCCGCCGCCCATAGGTCCTGGCATTATGACTCACCTCCATTCTCATCAAAGTCGCCGCCACCCGTCTGGGTCTGGGCTTCATATACTTCCTTATAGATCTCATTAGTACGAAGCAGTTCTTCGTGAGGTGCAAATGCATCGATCTTACCGTTATCCATAACGATGATACGATCTGCATCCTGAATACTGGAGATACGCTGTGCAATGATGATTTTCGTCGTACCGGGGATCTCCGTGGCAAATGCCTTACGGATCTTCGCATCGGTAGCGGTATCCACGGCACTGGTAGAGTCATCCAGAATCAGTACCTTCGGCTTTTTCAGCAGTGCTCTGGCAATACAGACTCTCTGGCATTCCCCTCCGCTGATCTGCGATGGATATTTGGCGAGATAGCTCACCGGAAGGTGCACACGTTCCAAAATCTCTTCACACTGCCTTTTTCTTTCTGTTTTCGGAATTTTTCTGTAATAAAGCAATGCGTCATCCAGATTCTGCCCAATCGTCATCTTCGGATTCAGGGAAGATTTCGGATTCTGAAAAATCATCTGCACTTTTTTTCCAATTTCTTTTTGCGTCCTTTTTCCGGAAATCTGTTTTCCTTCCAGGTAAATGCATCCTTTCGTTGCCGTCGTAATGCCTGTCAGGATCTTTACGATTGTACTTTTACCGCTTCCGCTGTTTCCAATCAGCCCCAGACACTCTCCCGGCATCATTTCAAAACTGATGTCTTTTAATACATAAGTTCCATCTGAATTTCTGTGAAACTGTTTTTTTAAATGTTCCACCCGAAGCAGTGCTTCCATACCATTTCCG
>ENA-ORMJ01000486-ORMJ01000486.1-human-gut-metagenome-genome-assembly--contig:-NODE-486-length-29878-cov-3.801361_pt1 | contig 29878 bp, 26 predicted proteins | sample MGYA00242100_ERZ508989 | MGnify/ENA primary metagenome ERZ508989 (study PRJEB26280, sample SAMEA2531403) | human gut metagenome | biome: human gut; feature: human-associated habitat; material: faeces...
TTTTAGGGGATCTGCTTTGCGCAGATCCTCTTTTTTTAAATATGTCCTTTAGAACTTAAAAAGAAGGTAACCGATGATGAAAAAAACCATCTCACAATGTATGATCGTGAAAAATGAAGAAAAAAATATCCGCCGTGCCCTTTCCTGGGGGAAGGATATCATGTGTGAACAGATCGTAGTAGATACAGGAAGCAGTGATCGTACCGTGGAGATAGCCAGGGAAATGGGGGCAAAGATATTTTTCTTTCCTTGGATCAATGATTTTGCTGCTGCAAAAAATTTTGCCATTGACCAGGCAAAAGGAGACTGGATCGCCTTTCTTGATGCAGATGAAAGCTTTACTCCGGAGGATGCAGCGAAGATTCCGGAGATATTGGAATATGTGGGAGACGATGTAGATGGTCTTCTTACAGGGATCGTAGATCTGGATGAAAACAACCATATCACAAGCGGCGGCACCATGATCCGCTTTTTTGTAAACCGGCCGGACCTGCGCTATGTAGGAAAAATACACGAACACCTGGTCAGAAAAGGAAGATCCGGACTGCATCTGACAGATGCTACAGAGCAGCTGGCTTTCCTTCATACCGGATACCAGGAACAGGAGAAGAAGGATAAGTCAAAATTTGAAAGGAATCTGAACATCATCCTGGAGATCCTGAAGCAGGAGCCTGAAAACTGTGATTATCTTGGATATCTGGGAGACACCTATTCTTCAGACGGAAAAAATGAAGAAGCAAGGGATGCATACAAAAAGGCGGTGGCAGCCATGCCGGAAAAACTGGAGGTATATGATCAGCGAAGTTCTTATACCTATACAAACCTGTTAAGGGTCTCCCAGTGCCTGAATGCACCGGAAGCCGAGGTGGAAGCTATTTACAAAGAAGCAGTGGAAAAGCTTCCGAAAGAGCCTGATTTTGACTGTGTTATGGGGGACTGGTACTGGAGAAAGGGGCAATATGAAAAAGCGGTACAGATGTATGAACTGGCTATCGCAAAGCTGGAAACCTATGGAACAGTGAACAGGGGGATCATTACCACCTCCATGCTGATCCAGATGTATGAGTGTCTGGGAGAAGGCTGCAGAAAGCTGGGAGATTACCAGAAAGCGGTCCGCTATTGTGTGATCGTACTGAATACTGACCACAAAGATATGAATGCGCTGCTGACTCTGATCAACTGTTTTGCAGAGAGCAATGTCAGCGCAGAAGAGGTAGTCCAGTTTTTAGGGAAGATTTATGATTATTCAGATATAAAAGACAAGGTGATCCTTCTGCGGGTGGCTATGGCAATGGGCAGAAAGGATCTGGAGCGGATGTTCAGGGGAATCCTCCTTCCTCAGGAGAGGGAAGAGTTTGATGCAGCCATGGAAACGGCCCAGAGCGGGGCACCGCTGTCATAGACTTTTTTCAACTCTTCCATGAGAAGAGGAAGCTCCCATTCGCAGGTGCTGTTATCAAAGCTGTTAGGATCTGCGATAGAAACATTTCCGTCAGGAAGGAGTTTTGTGATCAGGACAAAGTGACCGTTTTGCGTCAGGCTTCCCTTACCCATAAGGGCGACCAGGATATGACCGGAAGAAAGAAGGGAAGCCGCGTTCTGGGGCGAATGGTCTGTTACAGATTCTACCTGAAAGCCATAGGCAGTAAGGACAGATGGGATCAGACTGTGATAGGAGCCGCTCTGGGGGGCATAATAGCCATTGGCAGCAGACCAGTCTGCGATCGTTACCGGGGTAATGGCTTCTCCGTCATTTGTGAAGCTGGAGATGAGCATGGCTGCAGCAGTAGGACCACATCCATACTGCTGCATGGGATCTGAACCGCCGTAGAGATAACTGCTCCAGCGGGTATCTCCCTGATTATAGTAGAACATCGGTCCCATACTGGTATCCAGGATGGCAGCATCATAAGAATTGCCATCTGATCCCGGCTTTGCCTCCATATGCAGGTTTTCTGCTTTTCCAAGGATCACAGGAGATGTATTTGCAGTCACAGAAGATGTATCTGGGATCCCCTGTGTCCTGGAAGTATCCTCTGAAAGCTCTGTTTGTTTTTGGATTTTTGGTTCTGGCTGGGTCTGCTTTTTAAGAAAGTCTTCCAGTTCATGAAATTTCTGGCTACTGGCAGTCTGTACAAAGGAAATACCGGATCGTGCGTCTTTTATGACCTGGGAAGAAAAGCCTGGGCAAAAATAAAAGCTCAGGCTGGCAGTGATCACCGAAACTGTACCGGTAATGGAAAGCTGGATCATCGTTTTCGCAAGTTGGAACTGTTTCAAGGTTTTATTTATATGTTTTTTTTGATTCTTTAAAGTTCTATCTTTCATTTTTATCCATTTATTTCTTATCCGTTAACGAAGGGATACACGGGCCAGGACAGTCTGACCAATGGTATTTAAAGGACACTGCTGGCATACAGCGCCAATCTTATGTGCCTCCATAGGCATGCCGTAGACAACACAGCTGTTCTTGTCCTGTCCGATGGTATAGGCGCCGTTTTTGCGCATGCGCAAAAGACCGGCAGCTCCATCTGCTCCCATTCCTGTGAGAAGAACGCCGATGGCGTGTTCCCGCACATGTAATGCAACTGAGTCAAAAAGCACATCCACGGAAGGTCTGTGTCCGTTTACCTTTTCTCCTTCCTGTACACTGACTGCATAGGAGTTTCCAAGAGGTACCACACGCATCTGCAGACCTCCGGGAGCTAAAAGCATGAGACCTTTGCGGATCCGGTCCCCGTTTTTCGCCTCCCGTACTTCCATTTTGCAGATCCTGTTTAAGCGCTCTGCATACATGGCTGTAAAACCGGCAGGCATATGCTGGGTGATCACAACTCCGGGAGTATCTGCAGGAAAATTCTTTACTACCTCGAGAATGGCTTCTGTACCTCCGGTAGATGCCCCGATAGCGATCACGGTTTCAGGGGAAGCACCCAGAGGAATCTTTGGTTTCTGCAGGAAAGTATTTCTGGCAGGAGGTAAAGAAGAAACCTTGCGGATACCACCTGCCTGAGGGTCTGTGAGAGCAGAAGGAAGGTGTACGTGGGAAGCAGCCGCTACCATGAGCTTGGAACGGAGCATAGAAAGAAAGATCTCTTTAGACAGTCCATTGGCTTCATCCGGTTTCCGTACAAAATCCACAGCTCCGGCTTCCAGGGCATCAAAAACCCTCAGGTTCAGGGAAGATACCAGAATCACCGGGATAGGGTGGACGGGAAGCAGCTGCTTTAAAAAATCAATGCCTGACATTCCCGGCATTTCAATATCCAGGGTAAGCATATCCGGCTGCAGCAGCGGGATCTTTTCCTGGGCGTCAAGGGCATTTACCGCGTATCCTACAACCTGGAAGCGGTCATCCTCAGAGAGAGAACGGATCAGCCAGGTGCGGAACAAGGGTGAATCATCCACCACCATTAATTTTAATTTATGATCCATGATCATAATGCCTCCTTAATAAGATAGCTGTAACAACGTATGAGATAACCTACGGGATCAGATCTTTCGGTAAATAGCCGGTTCAATATAGGAAAACGGGCAGCTTTCCTTATCCAGGCTTTCGGAATGTCCGATAAATAAGTAGCCTCCCGGAGCGGTAGCATCATAAAAGCGCCTTACCAGTGCATCCTTCGTAGGACGGTCAAAATAGATCATCACGTTTCTGCAGAAGATCAGGTCAAACTTTTTGCGGAAATGGATGGGATCCATCAGGTTAAAGGAACGAAAGATCACATTTTTCCTTAAAGCATCTGAAACAGTATAGGTTTTATCTCCTATGGGAACAAAATAGCGTTCCTGCCAGGAAGGCGGAAGCTCTTTTAAACTTTCAAGGGAATATCTGGGATCCATGGCAGAATCCAGAACACGCTGGGAAATGTCCGTAGCAAGGATACGGGTATCCCAGCTTCCGGGAATAGCGGAAAAATATTCTTTCAGATACATAGAAATGTTATAAGGTTCTTCACCGGAGGAGCAGCCGGCACTCCAGATCGCAATAGAACGGTCCCGGGAATGCTTGTTTGCAAGCTCAGGAAGAATCTGCTTCTGGAGAAAGTCAAAATGTTCTTTTTCCCGCATAAAATAGGTATAGTTGGTAGTCAGCTTGTTTAACATAACAGAAACCATCTCAGGATCTTTACCTGAGATGATCTCGTCTATGTATTCTGTAAAACTATGAAACCCTTTCTGCTGCAGCATATTAGTAAGACGGCTGGTGATCAGCTGTTTTTTGTGGCTCAGATTGATACCATAGTGCTGTTGGATATAAGTGTAAAGACGGTTAAAATCCCCATCACTTAATGTAAGCATTGTATGACCTCCTTAGGAATCGGATGTACTCTCGGAGTCTTTCCTGCACCTGCCTTTGCGGCTGACAAAAAATCTTCTCGCAAAATCAAGTACAAAAAGATTCCGGGAGTACATTAAGAGCTGACCAGGGACTTGCAGTCAAAAGACATAAGCACAGTCCCATTTTCAAGTGTGATCATACCATCTAACAGCTTCTGTCTGCGTTTGATAGGGATCGGACGTACATCCTGAAGATCAATATCGATCACCTGCTGCACAGAATCCACAACGATGCATACAGGAAGATCGTCTACATTTAAAACGATAAAGCAGGTCTTACTGTTATATTCCAAAGCAGGCTTGCCCATATAGAGCCGTATATCTACTACCGGAAGGATCTGACCACGCAGATTGATGATTCCCTTAATATAATCAGGTACCAGTGGAAGATGAGTGATCGCACAGTCATTGATGATCTCCGTTACGTTATTGATACTTAAAAACAGAGTCATGTCTCCCGACTCAAAGGTAAGACAGCGTTCAACGGACTGGTTTTCAGCCGGTACGTCTGTCCGGATATTTGTTTCTGTTACTTCAGCCATTTTAAAACCTCCTGTTTACGCGTTCTCTACAGCTATGGAATATAAGCTGAGGATATCCAGAATGATGCTGATATTGCCATCACCCATAATGGTACAGCCGGTGATGCCGTGGTCTTTCAGGTTAAATTCACTGAGAAAAGCAGGAAGCGGCTTTACTACCACCTGCTGCTCGCCGATCAGATCATCTACAAACAGGCAGTAAGAACGGTCATTTGCTTCCACCCATAAAAGGATGCCGTCTTCCATCTGGGTAACCTCAGTTGGAAGGTGATAGAAGGAATGGAGGCGGACGATAGGATAAAAATGGTCAACACGTTCTACCATTTCATTGCCATATTCATCTTTGATCACCTGATCTGCTTTTACCTTAAAGGACTGACGGATATTGGCGATAGGTATAGTAAAAATAGAATCACCTACCGTTACTTTCATTCCATCTACAATAGCCAGAGTCAGCGGGATCTTCATGGAAATCGTAGTTCCTTCACCGTAGGTACTGGATACAGAAACGATACCGCCTAAGGATTCTACATTTTTCTTTACAACATCCATTCCAACACCACGACCGGAATATTCAGTTACCTCTGTATTGGTGGAAAATCCGGGAAGCATGATCAGCCCCAGGATCTCCTTCTGGCTGTATTCAGAATCAGGCTTGGTCAGCATGTTCTTTGACCGGGCTTTTTCAAGAATCTTCTGGGGATCCATGCCATATCCGTCATCTTTAATGGAGATAACAACCTCACTGCTGGTATGGGAAGCGGAAAGTACGATCTCGCCCTGGGGATCCTTACCGGCAGCAATACGTTCCTGGGCTGTTTCTTCAATCCCATGATCCATGCTGTTACGCACGATATGCATGATAGGATCCTGTATATTGTCTACGATCGTCTTATCTACCTCTGTATCTTCACCTACAATGGTCAGACGGACGTCTTTTCCCAGGCTCTGCTTCATATCACGCACAATACGGTTCATTTTCTGGAACACGCCGGAAATCGGGACCATGCGTAAAGACATGGCAATATCCTGCAGATCATTGGTGAGTTTACGCAGCTGACGTGCAGATTTCATAAAATTATCCCTGTTGTCCCTTGGCAGCAGGTTTAATTCAGGGGAAGATGTGACCATGGATTCAGTGATCACGATCTCACCAACAATATCCATCAGGCTGTCCAGCTTCATCAGGTTGACGCTGATCAGATTCTGCTTGACCGGGGCATGGGAAAGCATAGGAGCTGCTTTCCCGGCAGCTGTATCTGTGGATGCAGGTGCTGGTGCCGTGGGTTTGGAAACAGATGCCTTTTTTTCCTCAGCTTTTGCAGGAGGAGCGGCTTTTGGGACATTTACAAGCTCATAAGATCGGATGTGGTTCTGGGTTTTTAAAATCCCTTCAGCCTTAGAAGCGTCTTCACTGGAGTCAAAAGCAAGGAAAAAGCCATTTTCTGCGATCTTCTGTGAAGTATCCGGATCTGTTTCCATATCACTGGGATAGAAACGAAAAGTCACTTCACATTCCCTTACTGCATTTACGATCATATAAGCCCGCAGATTCTCCATTCCCACGCCTTCTTCCAGAAAAACATGGAAAAAGCAGGCTGCATCCTTATCATCAGGGAGAGAAGCAGGAGCTGCAGCACCAGAAGCTGCAGCACCAGAAGCTGCAGGTGCAGCCTGTGAAGCTTCCGGCTGTGCAGGTGCAGCGCCGCTGATCTTCTTCAAAAAAGAATTGATCTCATTGGAGAACGCATCAATATCAGTAGAAAGAGGTACTCCCTGTTCTACTTTCTCGATTTCGCTTCTTAAATAATCCTCTGAACGGAACATCAGGTTGAAAAGCTCTTTCTTATGTTCAGGATCCAGAGTTTCGATTCCTTTATCACGGATATAAAAAAATACATCTTCAATATGATGGGCGATCGTGGAGATCGAATTAAATTCCATCATTGCAGAAGAGCCTTTGATCGTATGCATGATACGGAAGATCTCATTTACGTCATCGGTGGAAAAATCACCGTTTTTCTCATCAGCAACCAGCATTTCGTCTAACTGGTCTAAAAGATTGTTTTCTTCATAAAGGTATGTATCCAGAATACTGCTGTCCATACCACTGCTCATATTGTACACCGCCTTTTTTCATAATAATCAGAATAGTATTTCTTTTAACTTTATCGGCGGTGGTTGAAAATGGATAAGGGGATTTCAAAAAAGAAACAGTAAGTTGATACAACAGTTATAAAAAAAAAGAAAACGCCGATAAAATTATCAGAGATAGGATATCTGATCATTTTTGGAGGAAACCGTAAAAATGGCGATCAAAAGAAAAGAAAAAAGAAGGCTTTTGCAGACAGCGGCCCTCTTAATGCGGGCAAATGAAAGAGTGTTCATGGGATTCGGCCAGAATACAGAAGAAATGATGATCGATGCTCTTTCACAATCTCAGGAAACAGCCCTTTTGTTGGGAACAGAGCTGGAAAATGTGGGAAAAGCAGATCTGGTCCCCCTTCTGGAAGTATATTGTGAAGATCTTTATGAGATGAGTCAGAATCTTCACAGTAAAAAACAGATTGCAAGGCTGTATAAAAAAATAAAGAAAGAATTGAAACTTTTATATGAACGTATGGAGAATGATATGGAAACAGACCGTCTCTGTTTTGTCTTTCTTCCATATAAAGTGTCTATGTGGGATTCTATGGAAACCGTCTGGAAAGCGGCAGATAAAGATCCGGATTGCGATGCCTATGTTGTACCGATCCCCTATTTTGATAAAGACCAGGATGGGAATCTGACAGTAGAACACTACGAGGGAGATCAGTATCCACAAGATGTTCCTGTCACAGATTACCGCACATTCCGCCTGGAAGATAAAAAACCGGATGCGGTGTTTATCCACAATCCCTATGACCAGAACAATAGATTGACCAGCGTCCATCCTGATTTTTATAGCAGCAGATTGAAGAAATATGCAGACCAGCTGGTATATCTGCCTTATTATACCACACCAAGTACTGGAAACGTAGAATCTGCGAAACGCCAGGCGAGAAGCACCGGGTTTGTCATTGAGCCGGGAACTATTAATGCAGACTGCTTTGTTACAGCAACAGAGCAGGAAAGAGAACTGTTTATCAATATTTTGTGTTCCGGACTCAAAGGAGTTCCAACAGAGCAATGGGAAGAGAAGGTACAGAACTTTGGATCACCAAAGATTGAACGTGCCCGAAGTACGAAAAGACAGGACAGTTCTCTTCCAGAAAAATGGAGGGAATGTCTTTACAGACCTGACGGAGCCAGGAAAAAGACTGTATTTTATAGTCTGTCTGTAGAGGCACTTCTGACCCAGCCAGATATGATGCAGAAGATAGAAGAGGTACTTCAATATTTTAGAAACAGAAAAGATCTCGCTTTATGGCTTCGTCCTCATCCACTGTATGAACAGACACTGGAGGTGATGCGGCCCCAGTTTTTACGGAAATATAGAGAACTTCTGGCTTCCTATGAAGAAGAAGGCTGGGGAATCCTGGACAGCGGATACGATCTTGATCTTGCCATTGCTTCCTGTGACTGCTATTACGGAGATTACAGCTCTGTAGCCCAGTTGTTCTGGGAAACAGGAAAACCGGTTTTATATCAGGATTCCCTGGTAAGAGAAAAGGAATGTAAGATACCATGCTGGCCGGGAGCTTTTTGGGAAGATGAAAAAGAGGTGTGGTTTGTTCACGGAAAAGTAAACCTGCTGTTTCATTATGATAAACAAATGGACAGACTTTCCTGCATAGGAAAGATTCCGGGAGAATTGGCATTTAAGGGAGATCTGTTCCGTTCTGTTGTACGGGTAGAAGACAGACTGTATCTTGTCCCATATTTTGCCAGAAACCTGGCCATTTACCATATAGATAAGGATCAGTTTGAGTCCGTACAGATCCGTGATGCAGAGCATTTTATAGAACAGCCGTTATTCCTGAAAGGCTTTCAGAGAGGTAATGTACTATATTGTATGCCTGCATGGTACAACAGCATCCTTTGCATAGATCTTACTTCCGGACATGTAACCTATACAATGGTGGATAAGAATAAAGTACGTGGTATTCCGGGGGTATTTGGCGGGGCTGTTTCTATAGGCAGAAACATTTTATGTCCGCAGACTTATAAAAAACGATGGCTGATCCTGAACACGGATACAGGAAAAGTATCCTGGTGCAGTTTTGCAGATCCGGAAAGGGAAATCACTTCGGTTACAGTTTGTGGTGATACTCTGGTATTTTTCGATGCCAGAACAGGATGCATCCTGAAAGAAACCAGAGAAGAGGGAAAAATAGAAGAGCTTTTATATATTGACAGCAACGAAATACAGCTATATGCAGTATCCGAAAATGAAGTGATCGCAGATGATCTGGGATCAGGAATCTATTTAAAGTTTTGTCTGGATGGAACAGTGGTTTGGAGAAAGGAACGGAAAGAAGAAAAGACCGTATTAGGCAGCAGATTTAGGAAAGTTACAGAAGGAGAAAAAAACTGTGATATCCGTTTTACAGAGCAGGAATATCAGGAATGGAATTCTCCGTCAGCAGCAATTTATAAGGATATCCTTCCCACAGATCTGTATTATGTAGAGGAGGAAAATGAAGTCCTTACGCTGGACAAATGGCTTTCTCTCTGTGACCGGATCCAGATGCCAGTACCAGATGATAGACACAGCGGTAAAATGATCAAGGACTATGTAAAAAGCAAGCTTGCAAATGGATGAAAAGAGAAAAATGAAAAACCAAACATCCCTTATGATTTTTCGGTACTTGCCGAATAATAAATATAGGGATTAGATTCCACAATATTCCACGAAAGAAATAACAAAGAGAGGGAAGGAACATGAAGAACCGTAATATGAAGCAAAAAATCACGATTGCTTTTGGAGCAGTGGTCATCTGTTTTTTTGTAACAGTTGGTGCACTTTTTTATGGAATGGTTAATATCAGTACAAGATATACCCAGTTCTATAAAAATAACCACGAAGCGATCGTACATGTAGACAAGGTAAAAATCTATACGCTGGCAACAATCCAGAATCTGGTGGAGGCTATGATTAATGATGACCCCACCGCCACAAAAACACATCTTTCAAACGTTGATTCGTATAGAGCCGGCCTTGAGGAGAACGCAGGCTGGTTCCTGGAGCATTATAATGGAGATATGACACTGGTAAACCAGTTTCATACACAGCTTCAGGCAACTTCTGAGGTCACAAACAAGGTCATAGAGTATCTGTCCACTGGTTCTGACCGTGCGAAAGAGCAGGCAAGGCTCACGTTTATCAATGAGTTTGACCCGGAAGTGTCCAAGCTGGAAGGAATTCTGGATCAGTTTAGCGATCAGGTGACAGACCTTGTTGGTAATGATTACAATTCTTCCATGCAGACCAGAAACGTCCTGTTTATTGTAGGGATCATAATTGTTATCGTTGCACTGATCCTTACCGTTATTATGGCAACGATCCTGATACGTTCCGTAGTGGAGCCGGTAAAACAGCTGCAGGAAGCTATGAAAAAGATGAGACAAGGTAATATGGATATTGAGATCGGATACAAGTCTGAAGATGAACTTGGAAGGCTTTCAGACGATCTGCGGTCTGTAGCAGCGTTCCTGAAAGCGGTAGTGGCAGATGAGACAAATATCCTTACAGAGATGAGCCGCGGAAACTTTAATGTGTATTCTTCTATGTCAAAGGATTATGTAGGAAGCTATGTTGCGATTTATAACTCTATGGTTCTTCTGAGAGATAATTTAAGCACGACGCTTTCGAGTGTTACCCAGTCAGCTGATCAGGTGGCAGCAGGTTCCGATCAGGTATCCTCCGGAGCACAGGCATTATCCCAGGGTGCTACCGAGCAGGCTTCTTCCGTAGAAGAACTGGCAGCGACCATTAATGAAATTTCCAATAATGTTGAAAAGAATGCCGAGAATGCAAAGTCAGCCAGCGACATGGCTGATAATGTAAGAGAACAGGCAGGAGAAAGCAGACAGCGTATGCAGGAGATGCTTTCTGCCATGACGGACATCAGCAACAGCTCCAGTGAGATTGGAAAGATCATCAAGACGATTGAGGATATTGCATTCCAGACTAATATTCTTGCTTTGAACGCAGCCGTAGAAGCAGCCCGTGCAGGAGCAGCAGGAAAAGGATTTGCAGTAGTAGCAGACGAGGTTCGTAATCTTGCAGGAAAATCAGCAGAAGCTTCAAAGAATACTTCTGCTCTCATTGAAGGTTCTCTTCACGCAGTTGACCGTGGTACAAAGATTGCAAATGACACGGCCAAGGCATTGCAGCAGCTGACCGAAGGCGTTCAGGGAGTAGCACAGACCATTGAGGAGATCTCTTCTGCCAGCGAGTCACAGGCAGTTTCAGTAAAACAGGTAAATGAAGGAATCAGCCAGATTTCCAGCGTTGTACAGAGCAATTCTGCAACTGCAGAAGAAAGCGCTGCAGCCAGTGAGGAACTTTCCAGCCAGGCACAGATCTTAAAGGATTTGGTAGGTAAATTCACATTGAAGGATGGTTCTGCGGATCCTGTATCACATACAGCACAGCCAGGCAAGACAACAGGAGAAACAGGAGAAAAAGAACCGTCATCCCCTATCTCTTATGAGGATAATGACAAATACTAAGGCTGTGGTTAAAAAAGAATAGATAGTGTGTATGAGCCCACAGCAGATTTTATTTTCTGTTGTGGGCTTGATTAAAGTTGGAAAGGAAACTGAAAAATGGCAGAGCCAAGAAAATTATCACCGAAAGAATTCAGGACGATGCAGCTGTTAGAGCTGGATATGCTGGAGGAATTGGACCGGGTATGTAGAAAATATGATATTAAATACTGTATTACCTATGGAACCCTCCTGGGAGCTGTCAGACATAAGGGATTTATCCCATGGGATGATGACTCTGATATAGCAATGCTTAGGGAAGAGTATGAAAAATTTCGTAAGGTTGCACACGAAATGGATCCTTCTATCTGCTATTTCCAGGATCATTTTAATGACCCGGAGTATCTTTGGCAGTATGGGAAACTGCGACGCACTGGAACTACATTTGTCCGTGCAGGTCAGGAGCATATGAAGGGAAAAAATGGGGTATTTGTGGATATCCTTGTGATGGATGACTGCCCCAAAAGCTTGTTGGGGATGATATTTCATAGGTTCTGGTGCTTTTTTCTTCGAAAAATCCTCTATGCTCGGGTAGGAAAAGTAAATGCCAAAGGTTTACCGAAGCTCTGCTATCAACTTTTAAATTTGATTTCTGTAAACTGGGTATATAAACAGGTTGGGAAAATGTCAAAAAAAAGTAGTAACACCAGCCCAAATAGAGTGAGAACTCTATTATCTCCATTATTTCAATATCATAAAAACTATAATCACGGAAAAGCACATTTTGGAATGCCTAAAAGTTGGTTTTTAGAGCGTTCAGAATATGATTTTGAAGGGCATAAATTTTATGGAACAAAGGATTATGATGGATTTTTAAAATATTTTTATCATGATTATATGACACCTCTTCCTGTAGAAAAAAGGCAGACACATGCTCCTGTATCAAGTTTTGACTTTAATGTAAAAAGCAAAAATGTAAAAGAAAAAATGCAAAATAATAAAGGAATCTGTGAGAACACAGCCAATACGGAAACGGGAAATAGTCATACTATTCTGATATCGCCAATTGGATTTTAAAACGAACTGAAATAAAAAGTAACCTGTCAAAAAAGATTCATGCATTGTTTGTGCCGAAGGCAGGAGCGATACAAGGAGGACATGTCGCGACGGCATGTTTAAATTAATGAAAATAGCAGTTTTATCAGATATACATGGTAATATGGAAGCTTTTCGTGAAGTTGTAAAATATCTGGAAAAAGAACAGATAAAAAAAGTACTCATTCTGGGAGATATTATTGATTATGGTCCTCACTCAAATGAGGTGATTACCTGCTTAATGGATCTTCCATGGGAAATAATCTGTAATATACGTGGAAATCATGAGGAAGCAGTCATAGAACAAAAATATGACATGTTTTCTTCTGAAAGAGGGAAAAGATGTGCAGAGAATACGCGAAAATTGCTGAATGCACAAAGTTGGCATTATTTGAATACCATAATGGATTCAACAGCATTAACAGAGGTAGTTATAGAAGGAAAAAAATGCTTAGCAGTTCATGGAAGCCTTAAAGATCATTTGTGGACAGCTATCAGACCTGGGCAGGATTTAAGAGAATATAAAAAATATGACTATGTTTTTTCTGGACATTCCCATTTACCGCATATATTTGGTGAATATTATTATGTAGATAATATAGAATACAGAAATAAGAAACGTACAATGTTTATTAATCCAGGGTCTGTCGGACAGCCAAGGAATCATAATCCCAGAGCACAATTTGTACTATGGGATACAGAAACAGATGAATTTAAGATGTGTGCAGTTGATTATGATATAGAAAGAGAGCAGAAAGCATTTTCTGATAAAATAGATTCTTTTTATAAAAAAAGGTTATTAACAGGAGTATGATGATAATGAAAAACTTGTATGTGATCAGTGGAGTAACTGGAATGACAGGAAATGAATTGGCAAGACAGCTTGTCAGAATGGGACATAAGGTGATAGGTTTTGATAATTTTTTTGCGTCTTCTCTTCATACAGTAGAAGACATAGTCAATAATTCACTTTTTACGTTTTATCAATACGATATTAATGATAATGCCCAGATGGACAGCCTGAAACAAGAAATACAAAAAGAAAAGGGTCAATATGGTTTACTTGTATACATAAACTGTGCTGCAGTGGTACATACGGAACATTTTTATCATGTAAATCGCACGTTTACAACCAATGTACTGGGAATGAAGATGTTTCTTGACCAGGCGATAGAGAATGGTGCAGATATTTATATAAATTGTTCAACGTCTGAAGTATATTCTATGCAGTCATGGACACCGGATGGAGTGAAAGAGTCGGATTTTATTACTATGTCTGATGCAGAACACAGCCAGAGAACGAGCTATGCTACTGGAAAACTCATGACAGAATTTTTTATAAAAGATGCTGTGGATGAAGGTAAGATTAAAGGCTGTTCGATTCGCTTTGCTAATGTTTACAGCAAAAACGAATTGTATCCAAAACATATTATCCCTTATATTCTTCACCAGTTAAAGGATACAGGAAAGGTGCAGCTTTTAGAAAATAGTAAGAAAAATATGAGAACATTTCTTTACAATGAAGATTCTTGCAGGGCTGTGATTGCATTGATTGATTCACCGGAGGCTTTGGATGGTTCTATTTATAATGTGGCAACGGATGAGGAAATATCCATTGTAAATCTGGTAAAAATGTGTGGGGATAAAATGGGGAAGAAAGATCCACAGATTGTATTTACAGGATTTAGAAAGTCAGATCCGGAAAGGAGACTGTTAAATACAGATAAAATCCGGGAAAGAACCGGATGGATGCCGAAAGTAACACTTGAACAAGGTATTGAAGAGTGTGTAAAGGAATTAAACAAATGAAAGTTTTAATCATAACGGTGGCGGGCATGTCTACACGATTCAGCCGGTCAGTAGGTAAGCAGGTCATTAAGTGTTTATATCATAATAAGTCATTAAAAGACAGCTTGTTGTATATTTTGTTAGAACGCAGCAGAGAATTTGACTATTTTATTATAGTGGGTGGATACAGATATAAAGAGTTATGCGAAACAATCAGGGCATCATTTAAAAAGTTTTCAGATAGGATTCTTTTGATTGAAAATCCATATTATTCAACCTATGGTTCAGGATATAGTCTTTATTTAGGACTGCAAAAAGCCTTTGAAACAGGGGCAGATGAGATCGTTTTTGCAGAAGGAGATTTATATTTTAATGAAGACGATTACCAAAGGGTGTGTAGTGCCGATAAAAGTGTGGTTACTGTTAATAGAAATCCAATCCTGGCAGACAAATCAGTTGCGCTGTATTTTGATATTGCTGGTGAAATCCGATACATATATGATACAGGACACAATGAATTACTCATAAAAGAGCCCTTTTTTGCGATTTATAATTCTGGACAGGTCTGGAAATTTTCAGATAAAGAAATAGCAAAAAAAGTATTTAGCAAAATAGATAAAGAAGAATGGAAAGGAACTAATCTGATTTTTGTTGAAAAATATTTTCGTACTATTGGGAGAGACAAGTATGAACTGATTACCTTGGGAAATTGGGTTAACTGCAATACATTAGATGACTTCAACCAAATTCAGGAGTATTAAAAGATGAAAACAATCAATGAAAAGCTGGAAAAATTGAAAAATGAATTGAAAAACAGGAAAGTCAGAATTATGATCATTGGCCTGGGAAGTGTAGGAAATTATTTGCTGGATTATCTGGTTTCTATGGCGGATGAGAATATGGAAATCTGCGTGGTTGGAAGAAATGAAGAAAAAATGAACTCGGATGTAAATATCGTTAAGGTTGCGTCGTTGATCAGAGGACAAAACAAATGTCAGGTAAAAATAAATGCTACTGTTGATTTAAACGATATAAAAACGATTGAGCATGCTATAGAGTGTTTTGTACCGGATATCATTGTCAATAGCAGCCGTGCTTACTCAGGGTTGAAATATGGAAGCATTTCGTGGAAAACAGTGCGGGCTTATGGAATCTGGTCTCCTTTATCTATACGATATACAAAAAATATCATGGAGGCTTATGAAAGAACTGGTTCAGATGCGATTGTTATTAATACATCTTATTCAGATGTGGTGATACCATGGTTGAAATCGGCAGGTAAGGCATATCCGGACTTTGGAAGTGGTAACATCAATCATCTGGTATACCGATTTAAGCTTGCGGCAGGCAATATTCTCTCGATTAGAGACTTTTGGAATATTGATATTACATTTGCAGTTGCCCATTTTCATGATGTATGTATTAGTAAAGAAGGTCATACAGAGGGAGTACCAATGCTGATCGACATGAGATACCATGACAGTCCACTACCTTTGGGGATTGATAAAATCATATCCAATTGCAATATCCCTATGCCAGTTGATGCTAAAAGAAATATGATGAATGCTTCCAGTAATTTTGAAATTATTCAGGCAATCCTTGGGGCGGTAAGAACTGGAAAAAAGACAAAACTTCATTGTCCTGGGGTATTTGGTGAGATAGGTGGATACCCGGTTATTATTGATGGAAGTGGTGAATCTCCACGAGCGTATATAGATGAAACTGTTTTTTCTTTGGAAGAAATGAGGAAAAAAAACAAAGAATCTATTTATTTAGACGGAATAGAGAATGTCCAGGATGGTGTTCTTGTTTATACAAATGAATTGTTACAAAAAGTAAAAAAAGTTTTTGACGTGAATCTTACAAAACAGGTTTCTTTTGATGAAATAGATAATACAGCAGAGTTTATTATCAGGGAAATAATAGAAAAAAACAAATAAAACGAACAAATTAGAGGAGATTCAAATATGGGCATTGTATATACATGTTTTACAACAGATGTGATCCATGCAGGGCATTTAAATATCATCCATGAGGCACAAAAATATGGAGACGTAGTGGTTGGTGTTATGACAGATAAGGCATTAGTACAGTTTGACCGTTTTCCCACAATTTCTTTTTATGAAAGAAAAAAAATGGTGCAAGAAATTACTGGTGTGTCAGAAGTAGTCGAACAGGATTCAATTATGTATGATACGGTCATTAGGAAAATAAAGCCGGATTATGTTATACATGGAGATAATTGGTGTAAAGGACCTATGAAAGCAATCCGCGAAAATGCAAAAAAAGCAGTGGAAGCTTACGGTGGTAAGATCATTGATATTCCATATACATATGATCCACAGATTAAAGAACTCAGTAGGAAAATGAGGGCGAGACTTGCTATGCCAGAGTACAGACGGAAGCGATTAAAGCAGTTACTTGGCATTAGACCGATTGTAAAGGCACTGGAAGTTCATAATGGAATTACAGGTCTTATTGCAGAGAAAACAGTGGTTGAGCATGAGGGAAGATTGGATCAATTTGATGCCATGTGGATTTCTTCTCTTTGTGATTCCACAGCTAAAGGGAAACCTGATATTGAGCTTGTTGATATGACAAGCCGGTTTAGAACAATTGATGATGTTACAGAGGTAACAACAAAACCTATCATTTTTGATGGAGATACAGGTGGGCTGACAGAACATTTTGTATATACAGTGAGGTCTCTTGAGAAAATGGGAGTTTCAGCTGTGATCATTGAAGATAAAACGGGGCTTAAGAAAAATTCGCTGTTTGGGACAGATGTGGCACAGACCCAGGATAGTATAGAACATTTCAGCCAGAAGATACGCGCAGGAAAAAATGCCCAGCTTACAGATGATTTCATGATCATTGCAAGAATTGAAAGTCTTATTCTGGAACGCGGAATGGAAGATGCTTTAAAGCGTGCAACTGCTTTTGTTAAAGCAGGTGCAGATGGAATTATGATTCATAGCAGAAAAAAAGATCCAGCGGAGATACTGGAATTTTGTGATAAGTTCAGGATGGTAAATACGGAAACACCTTTAGTAGTGGTTCCCTCCTCTTTCAATACGATTACGGAAGAGGAACTGGCAGTTCATGGGGTGAACCTTGTGATTTATGCGAATCAGTTGACTCGCAGTGCATTTCCTGCCATGCAGGATACAGCAAGAGAAATATTGAAATATCATAGAGCGAAAGAAGTGGATGACCGACTACTTCCGATTAAGGATATTATTACATTAATCGATACACTATAACAAGTGTGGAAAGAGAGTAAGGAGTGCAAAGAGCTTATGAAAGCAGAAAAGCTAGTACAGATTATAGGATCAGATTTTTATACAGGCGTGCCGGATTCACAATTAAAAGCACTTTGTGATTACCTGATGGCAACATATGGAATCAATGAGAACCATCATATAATAGCGGCAAATGAAGGAAATTGTACAGCTTTAGCAGCTGGTTACTATCTGTCCACAGGTAAGATACCTGTAGTATACATGCAGAATTCAGGAGAAGGAAATATTATTAATCCTGTTGCATCGTTGTTAAATGATAAGGTCTATGCGATACCCATGATATTTATTATAGGCTGGAGAGGTGAACCGGGAATACATGATGAACCTCAGCATATTTATCAGGGAGAGATTACTTTAAAACTTCTCGAAGATATGGGGATAGAAGCTTTTGTAATCCGCAAAGAAACAACGGATAAAGAAGTAGAGCAGCAGATGGAATGCTTTAGGAAAAAATTGGCAGTTGGAAAAGATGTAGCTTTTGTAGTCAGTAAAGGAGCTATTTCTACGGATACAAAGATTTCATACAAAAATCATAACAAAATGCTGCGAGAAGATGTTATTCGGCTTATTGTAAAAAATTCTAAAGAAGATCCAATTATTTCAACTACCGGGAAGGCATCCAGAGAACTTTTTGAAATAAGGACAGCAAATGAACAGGGGCACCAGTATGATTTTCTGACAGTAGGATCAATGGGGCATACGTCTTCTATTGCCCTGGGTATAGCACTAAATGAGCCAGATACAAAGATATGGTGTATTGATGGTGATGGTTCAGCTCTTATGCATATGGGAGCTATGGCGATAATAGGTTCTACTGCCCCCGCAAATATGATCCATGTAATCATTAACAATGAAGCGCATGAAACAGTTGGAGGCATGCCAACAGCGGCTTCTGTTAATTTTACAAAAGTTGCGAAAGCCTGTGGTTATCCACATGCAGTTTGTGTTGATACATTTGATGACTTGGAAAGAGAACTTAAGAAAGCAAGAAAACGAAAAAAGTTGAGTTTAATAGAGGTGAAGTGTGCTATTGGATCAAGACAAAATCTGGGTAGACCAACAACAACAGCTATTGAAAATAAGGAAAAGTTCATGGAGTATCTGAAAACATTAAATGAATATCAATTAATAACCACCTCTTTGAAAAGAGATTAATTCGTGAAGCGGATATTTTATTTTTTTGAGCGGGGATAATTTTCGTTGCGATTGGTCTGGCGAATCGGGAACTTCTGATCATCAAACAGAATAAATGCAGAAGACATGTCATCTGGCTGGAAACGGATATCGACCTTTGCGGAGATGAATTGCATGGGAACATCATAGCAGACGCCATCAATCGTAACTGTGGAGTCCTTACGGACTTTTCTGGTAATCCGGTTATAAAAACAGTCATCTAGCCATTGTCTGGACTCTGGCTTGCCTTTGCTAGCCCCATCACGGACATGGGTATGCAACAAAAGGATTCCAAGGGATACGCAGGACAGGTCTCCATTCCGGGCGGAACTGAGCCATAAAGGTGTCAAAGAAAAATTTAGATGAAGTTTTTATACGGATTAGCTTGCAAAGTAGTGAGTTTTTTCTTATCATAATATAGTACATATTGGAATTTGCCGGAAAGAACTTTATGGCAATAAGAAAATGCAAAGAGCTGTTGGAACAGCAGTATGGTAATTACATGGAACTCCCCCAAAAAAAAGAACAAGTTCCTCACCACTTTGTGTGTGATTTTAAAATTTAAAAGGAGACAAATAAAACATGAAAAAAAGAATTGGAATAGTTAGTTATAACATCTATTGTAACTTCACAAATTATGGCTCTGCACTTCAATCATGGGCACTTTGTCAGTCTATAAAAAAGATTGCTGGGAATATAGTTGAGCCTGTCCTTGTTGATTATTGCCCTGAGATTTTAGCTGATAAAGACCCATTGAATCCAGTTGCCAATATGTGGGATAAAGATGAGGAATCTCGTAAGATGTGTGAGCTTACACTGCCCGCTATTCAGGAAAATTATTATAAGTTTGATAAATTCTATCATAAGCGTTTTGAACGCACGTGTAAGAAATACACGGCTCAAAATTTTAATGATATTTCTACGGATGAAAACATTACAGGCTTCGTATGTGGAAGTGATACGATCTTTTGCATTGATGAGTTTGGAGGCTTCGATGATGGATATTTCGCAAATTATGATTGTATGAAAAAGAATAGCGTTGTGTATGCCGCAAGTTTTGCAGATTCACATTTTGAGCAGGACGATTATCAAAAGTTGAACGAAAGGTTGAAAAATTTTAATGCGATTGGCTTAAGAGAAAATCAAATGATACCATATGTCGCTTCTCATGTAGATGTTCCAGTTCAAAGGGTAATTGATCCAACATTATTGCTGACAAGTAATGAGTACGACAAAATAGCGGACGAACGGCTGGAAAATGAGAAGTATCTGTTACTTTACTCGCGTAGATATAATCCTCATATGGAGGCTTATGCAGAGAAGCTTGCAGCAGAAAATGGCTGGAAGATCGTTGAAATTAGTTTGCGCGCAAAAAATGCTGAAAAAACTAATCGCCGAATGTTCTATGAGGCAGGGGTTGAAGAGTTTTTGTCCCTTACGAAATATGCAGAATGTGTTGTGACAAATTCGTTCCATGGAGCGATATTTGCTGTTCAATACAGTAAGCCGTTCTACGTATTCTCCAGAGAACTGTGTGATACTAAAATAAAAGAGCTTCTTGCCCTGTTTGGCTTGACTGACCATTTGCTGGTAAGTGGAGCGGAAGATAAGGGTAATTTGAACGATATAAATTATGAAGTAGTTCATAGTCGCATAGCAGAAGCTAGAAAAAAATCTCTTGAGTTCTTGCACATGGAATTGACTTCCTGCTTTTAATGGTGGTGTGAGATATGGCGGGATACTTGATAGACAAAGATAAGGGAAAGTGTTACGGCTGTGAAGCCTGTGTTCAGATTTGCCCTAAAAGTGCATTGAAGATGGAAGAGGACGATGAAGGATTTCGTTATCCGATTCTTAATAAAGACTTGTGTGTAAAATGTAATTTGTGCCACCAAGTCTGTCTTTATGAGAATATGCCAGTGCGATATGGCAAGGACAAGTATGTTTTTGGTGGATATATCAAAGATGAAGAAGTACGTTTTGAAAGCACTAGCGGCGGTGCATTTTCAGCTATTGTCGATACTTTTTGCGATGACAATTATGTGATTTTTGGTGCAGAAAGTAAGGGGCTTTTAGTTTGGCACAGTTATATTACCGACAAGAAAAATTTGGCTAAGTTTAGAAAATCAAAATATTCCCAAAGCAAAATGGGTAAATCATATCAGCAGGCTAAAGATTTTTTGAATTCCGGAAAGAAAGTGCTTTTTTCTGGAACGCCATGTCAAATTTCTGGATTAAAGGCGTTTTTGCGTAATACGAATCAGGATAACTTATTAACCGTGGAGGTTATTTGCGAAGGCGTCCCGAGTCCCCTTTATATTCGGAAATATGAGCAATCACTAAAAAAGAAATTCGGTGCTTTAATCGAAAGCATTGACTACAGGTATAAGGGCCACTCTTTTCTCGGACATCACAAATGGGACTTTGAGATAATGAGGACCACAGTTATGATGAACGATAATAAGAAAAAAGTAATTGAAAAAGACCGTTGGTTTAACCCATTTTGGTATATTTGGTTGAAGCATCTTATGAGCCGACCTTCATGCTATGAATGCCTCTTTGCGACAACGGAACGGACAGCCGATATATCTCTCGGCGACCTATGGGGAGTACATATTTAGTGTATGGAATTATATGGTAAAAATGGTGGTTCTTCTCTGGCAATTGCAAATACTGAAAAGGGAAAATCTGTATTGAAAAAAGCTGAAGGTTTGATGTATGGGCATGAGTTGAGATTTGAAGATGCTTTAAGGTATCAAGGTCCAATGCGTAAACATATTGAAATGAACCCTAAGCGAGAACAATTTGTGCAGGATCTGAAAAGTGAAATGGATATTGAAGATATTAACAGAAAATGGGCAGATAAGCCATCGCTAAAACTATTATGGCAGAAATACGTTTGGGGTAATCGTCAGAAAGCTTTTGTGTGGTCTATAAGGAATAGAAAGTAACATATAAAGGAGATCAGTACAATGTATTATCTAAACCAAAAGATAGAAAATCTGGTTAGAATTTTTGACCAGAATGAACGGAAGAGCTATCTTTAAAGCATTTACAAAGAAAGGTGGCCGGAAGCATGGGAAGATTTGTAAACCCAGACAGCAGTGCGTTTCAGGTTGCTCTTAACTCCAGAATATATGTGGATAAGACTGGATTGATCGAGTATACAAATAGTGTTCTCGATACAACGAATGCCTATATCTGCAATAGCCGGCCACGCCGGTTCGGAAAGTCTTATGCAGCAAACATGCTGGCGGCATATTACAGCAAGGGTACGGATTCCGAGCAGATGTTTTCAGGATTGAGGATAAGCAAAGATGCCGATTTCAAGAAGCACCTTAATAAATACGATGTGATTCATATTGATATTCAGTGGTTTTTAGCAAACTGTGATGATGCGGATAAAGTGGTCTCTTTTATAACAAAAAGTGTTCTGGATGAACTTCGTGGCATTTATCCAGATGCGCTGCCACAAGAGGTAGTGACTCTTCCGGATGCGCTTTCACGGGTAAAGGAACGTACTGGACAGAAATTTGTTGTTATCATAGATGAATGGGATGTTATTATCCGAGATGGAGCAATTATAGAAAACATTCAGGATGAATACCTTAATTTTTTAAGGGGAATGTTTAAAGGTGTAGAACCAACGAAGTACATCCAGCTGGCATATCTTACGGGAATTCTGCCGATTAAGAAAGAAAGGGCCCAGTCCGCAGTAAATAACCTGGATGAGTTTACAATGCTGCAGGCAGATGAATTGGCTCCATACATCGGTTTTACCGAAAATGAGGTAAAAGGACTCTGTGAAAAATACAACAGGGATTTTGATAAAGTCAAAAAATGGTATGATGGGTATCTGCTTGATGGATATCAAGTGTATAATCCCAAAGCTGTTGTAAGTGTAATGACAAAAGGACGATTTAGAAGCTATTGGTCTGAGACCGGTTCGTATGAGGTAGTTGTACCACTCATCTGCATGAATTATGATGGGCTGAAGAATGCGATTATCGAGATGCTTTCAGGTTCAGAAGTTAAAGTTGATACAGCAACTTTCAAAAATGATCCGGCTGAGATACAAAATCGTGACGATGTGATCACCTACTTGATTCACCTTGGTTATCTAGGATACAATGAGGATAGTGAATCAGCATTTGTTCCGAATGAGGAGATCAGACAGGAACTAATCACAGCTGTGAGAAGCAGTAATTGGGATGAACTGATTGCATTTCAGCAAGAATCGAGAAAACTTCTTACAGCTACACTGTCAATGGACGAAAAATAGGTTGCTGCTGAAATCGATAAGTTTCATTCACAGTATGCATCAATGATCCAGTATAACGATGAAAATTCGTTGAGCAGCATAATCACTATTGCTTATCTGGGAGCAATGCAGGATTGAGAAATACGAGAAGGATTGATTCTGCTTGGAGCTGATCACACCTTCCGGCTATATCTGAGCACATTTCCGGTCTAACTACCACTGCCAGCCGTTTGCCATAGGCTCCTCCCACTACCTTCAGGTGGTGGGAGGAGCCTTGTAAATCTTTAGTCATTACCCCTGACTCTCAATATATTTTTGTATGGTAGCTGACGATACTTCTCCGATGCTACAAGCAAAATATCCGTCTGACCCAAATATCTTTTTCTTCCAATACTGTTTAGACAGGAGCGAACCATATTTGTGCCATAAATAATACGTTGTTTCTTGATTTACAATTTTGACAATATCGCAAACCCTATCTGTTGTATCGTAACTTAATAAGAAATGTATATGGTCTTTGTCGGTTTCTATAGCAATAATTTCGTAGCCATAAGTATTAGCAATATCGAAAATCTTTTGTTTAACATCATCAGCGATAGAACCTTTGAGTAATTGTTTACGATTGCAAGTGTACAGATCTGTTCACAGTTACAAAGAAGCTATCTTGTGATATAAGCCTTCAACAGCTCAAAGGTATTGTGAACTCCGTCCATATGGGAGCGTTCGTAATTATGGGAAGCATAGACTCCAGGACCGATGAGACCGTGACGGATATCATATCCGGCGCGCAGGGTAGTCTCCACATCGGAGCCATAATGCGGATAAACATCAATGGCATAATCCAGCTTCTTCTCCTTTGCAAGGTTGGAAAGAGCCGTGATCAGATCATAGTTATAAGGACCACCGGAATCTTTGGCACAGATCGAAACCATCCGTTCGGTGCAGCCAAGGTCGCTGCCGACACAGCCCATATCGACAGAAATCATCTCCTCTGTATCATCCGGAACGACACTTCCGCCGTGCCCTACTTCTTCATATACTGTAAATAATAAAGAAACCTTGCGGTTCAGCTTCCAGGCATCTTCACGTACGGCTCTGGCGAGACCCAGCAGGATAGCGGCGGAAAGCTTGTCATCCAGAAAACGGCTCTTGATGTATCCGCTTTCTGTCACAACCGTGCGTGGGTCCATGGCGATGATGTCACCGGTCTGGATCCCAAGTGCCAGAGTATCCTGATCGGAAGTGACATTTTCATCCAGCAGGATCTCCATATTTTCTTCGATCAGCTCGGTTTTCTGATCAGCCACGTGGGAAGAAGGCTCCTTGTTCAGTACTACACCGGTGTAAACTCTGCCATCACGAGTGTGAATGGTGCAGTTCTCGCCGTCCGCTGTGGACCACTGATGACCTCCGATGGTTGTGGGCCGCAGACGTCCGTTTTCCTTGATGGAGCGAACCATAGCCCCCAATGTATCAACATGGGCTGCCAGTACCAGAGGAGAGCCGGAACCACCCAGGGTAACGAATACGTTCCCCTTATTGCTGCGCTCCGGGGAATACCCCAGAGAAGATAATTCGGACAACAGGTAATCAGTCACTTTTGCTGTAAAGCTGGACGGACTCGGGATAGAAGTTAAGGTGTATAACTGCTCTTTGATAAAATTCATATGAGAGTTCATGTTTACATTCCTCCTGAAGGATATTTCTGATTACTATTGTAGCGAACCGGAGAAGAAAGGTCAACAGAGGATCTGACGAAAAGAAGAACGCTCCAGCTCACCGACAACCGATGACGATCAGAAAATGAGGTCTGCAAATCGGGAAAGTTTCTTTACAGGAAATTTTGCATATGAAAAGTTTCGTATCGCTTTACAAACTACCGGGTTCTCCGATATAATTGCATTGAGAAATCGAGGGATAAGAGGAATGGATAGTTTAAGGAAACAATATGAGTGAATTTACCTGTAATAGGATATCAAACAAGAAGGAGAGACTAGGTTGTTGCGAACAAAAAAGGCATTATTTCAGGGCGCTCTGCTGATTGCCGGTATAGTCATGCTGTGCGTCGGCGTGATGCGAGGAGAGGCGGATACCGTGTTAAGTAAGGCGATCAGGCTGTGTTTGGAGTGTGTAGGAATTGGATAGCAGAAAACATATCATATCAAAGATACTGAGCCGGTTTCGCGGCTGGATCCAGGCAGCGGCGGCGCTTCTTACGAACCCTCACCTGCCGAATTTTTTCAAAGGCGGGATCTATCAGGGAAAGGCAAAGGCAGTCTGCGTGCCGGGGCTGAACTGCTATTCCTGTCCGGCGGCAGCCGGGGCATGTCCGATCGGTTCCTTTCAGGCGGTGGTCGGCTCATCGAAATTCAGCTTTTCTTATTATATAACCGGATTTCTGATCCTGGTTGGTGTCCTTTTAGGGCGCTTTATATGCGGATTTTTGTGCCCCTTTGGCTGGCTGCAGGATCTTCTTCACAAAATTCCGGGAAAAAAGCTGTCCACGGAAAGGCTTAAGCCTCTGACTTATCTTAAATATGCCGTGCTGTTTTTTACCGTGATCGCACTGCCGGCGCTTGTTGTAAATGATGTGGGAATGGGTGACCCATTCTTTTGCAAGTATCTCTGCCCGCAGGGAGTTTTAGAGGGGGCAATTCCTTTGTCAGCCGTTAATCCGGGGATCCGGTCGGCATTGGGACATCTGTTTACCGGAAAGCTTATGATCCTGATCGGAGTTTTCGTTCTAAGTGTGCTGTTTTATCGGCCGTTCTGCAAATGGATCTGTCCCCTCGGTGCGTTTTATGCGCTGATGAACAAGGTATCCCTGCTTGGGATCAAAGTGGATGAACACAGATGCATCTCCTGCGGAGCATGCAGAAGAGTCTGTCAGATGGATGTCGATGTCACAAGCTCACCCAATCACACGGAATGTATCCGGTGCGGGAAGTGTATCAATGTCTGTCCCACGGATGCCGTCAGCTTTTGCTACGGTTTTGTGTCCGACTCAAATAGGAATGGAGAAAAGAAATGAAACGATCATATATGACAGCGATCCTGTTCATCCTTGTGTTGGCATTTGGCCTCACAGCGTGCGGGGGAGCAAAGAATAACAAGGAAACTGCTTCCGGGCAGACGTCAGAGAGCGGAACGTCACTGTCCGCGGAGCCGGGAGATGCCAAAGAAGCAGCAGACCTGTATCAAAAGCTGATGCAGAAGGAGGAGGACATCCAGTCAGCCAATGCTAAGCTCTGGGAAAAGCTGTTCCTGACGATCGATAAGGACCAGGTGGTAAGCGGAGACAATAATAATTACGGCGATTTTCTTCTGAAGGCGATCGAAGCTGCAAAGGATCAATTTACAGCAGATGAGTTGAAAATTCTGAATGACGGAGCCGGACAGATCCGGGAGATCGAGGAAAAACTGATGGCTCTGGAGGAGAAATATCCGGATTGCGTCAAGATGCCGGGGGAAGGTGAGAGTGCTGCGGCAGGAAATGCTGGGAGCGGTCAGGAAAAGTTCCCGGACTTTCAGGGAAAGGATCTGGATGGCAAGGAGGTAAACAGCAGTGAACTCTTTTCCGGCAATACCGTAACCGTCGTGAATTTCTGGTTTACGACCTGCAAGCCCTGTGTCGGAGAGCTTGCGGATCTGGATGCGCTGAATCAGGAGCTGGCGCAAAAGGGCGGTGCGGTCGTAGGAATCAATGCATTCACGCTGGACGGCGATGAGGGTGCGATTGCCGAGGCGAAGGAGATCCTGTCAAAAAAGGGAGCAGCCTATCAGAATCTCTGGTTTGACTCCGACAGTGATGCCGGCCGCTTTACCGCCGGACTGTATGCATTCCCAACGACCTATGTCGTCGATCAGAACGGGAACATCGTGGGAGAGCCGATCGTAGGCGCGGTCACATCCCCGGAGCAGACGAAGGCGCTTAATGCCCTGATCGAGCAGGCGCTTGCTACTTGTAAAAGAAATCCCCGCCCCGTATAATAAAAGTCAGGGAATGGAACCATGATTTCCAGGAAAACATTTGAATGGAAAAGGTGAAAAAAGGTGCAGACAGACCAGAAAACAGGCGCACAGGCGACGGACCCGATGACGGGGGCAGAGGCTCTGGATCCCGTCTATCGGCGGCGCTGTCTTCTGGGCAGTTTATCTGGCGTTTCTGCATTTTGTGGATAATGAATATCTGGGATTTTTCGTGGTTGCGATTTTGATCACGATCTACTCGGAGATCTGGGCGAGAGTTCTGAAGACACCGGCGACGACGATTTTGATGCCGACGGTCATCCCACTGATTCCGGGAGGATCCCTGTACTATGCGATGGACGCGGCGCTCCGCCATGATGCTCCGGAGTTCATCCTGAAGGCCCAGAAAGCCATCGGGCTTGCGGTCGCGCTTGCGGCCGGAATCATGATCGTTACGTCATTGAGGCGGCCGATCGAGGCGCTGGTGCACATAGTAGCTAAGAAAAAATATTGACGAACAAATGTTTGCAATATATAATGAATTTATGGGAAAGCAGAATACATAAAAGGCGGCCTGCCCTCCATAAAAGGAGGGGCTTCCCCCTCCGGACGAAAGAAAGGAGGGCGATGCCAATGTATGTTACATATTCGGACTTGATCCAGATAGGTATCTTCATTGTAGCTCTCGTAGGATTGTGTTACACAATTTTCGGGAAAAGAAAATAGCCGCCACTACCCCAATAGTGACGGCTGTTACATTGTAACAAGCTAGTTATAAAGGGTAGGCCGTGTGTATCTGACTTTCCCTTTTTGTATCTATAGTCTATCATATTCGAAAAGTGAATTCAAGTACTATTTCCCTTCAGTTGTCACCGACAACCCCGGCGTTACTGCTTACGCTTTGCGTAAACAGTAACGGGATTTTGCCGATGCTTCGCATCCTAAATCGGCAAAATCCGCATCCAGGACATTATATTATGGTATTTTCGGTGCCGAAAATACCTACTTGGAATAGCGGTTGCATATTTTCATGAATATGGCGACATTTTAATCAGTTCTCTTCGATCTCTTCACACATCAGGGCTTCTTTCCTGCGCTCAAATTCCTCATACATCAGTCCGCGCTCTGCGGTTTCGATCTCGCCTAACTGGTTATCGTAGGGATCGGTGCGCCAGTATTTCTTTTCGACGGTAAAAGGTGCCTGAAAGGCGCGGTTGGCGACCATGCGGTATGGGTCAAGGTTTCCGAAATAGAAGCGGCGGCGTTCCTCGTTCTCGGCGCGGACAGCTCCAATCCCGTAAGAGGGATCCGCGTAGATCCAGCCGAACGGGGCGGCGTAGAAGCGAACCCAGTCATGACCGCCGATGAAGTCCGGCTCTGCGGCGAGTCCGCTCTGCCACTGGGCGGGGATTCCGGCGCAGCGGCACAGGGTGATAAAAAGAAGTGCGAAGACTCCGCAGTCCCCCGTGAAGGTTCTGGCGCAGTTCCCCGGAATATCCTCCAGGGAGAAGTAGGCCGGCATGTAGGTGTATTTGAAGTTCAGGGTGATGAAGTCGTAAAAGTTTCTGGCTTTTTCGAGTGGAGTCTCACAGCCTTTCGAGAGTTCTGCGGCGAGTGCACGGATGTACGGAGTGAAGACGATGTGCGGGGCAAGTTCAGCGAGATCATCAGATACGCCCGCCTCAAATTCACGCAGAGACGAAGAACTGGATTCATTACTGGAATGAGCATACAGCTGGACAGTCTCTGCGGCCTTGTGATTCAAACCGGCAGACAGAGTTTGCTCCTGAGATACCGTTCCAGGGTTCACTTCCGTACCAAATGTTTTGCATGCATCAGATTTCTTTAACGCACTTTCTGTATCATGCCACACCGCTGTATGCACATACGAATACTGGACGGAAAATTCATGATTTTCTTTCAGAGTCTCTTCCCAGCATATAGTGCGCTGCGGTGCGTCTTCCGGTGCGATCTTTGCGTTTTCAGGAAAAACGGATTCGATCCGGATATCGCTCTGCTGGTCGCAGGCGGCGGGGATCGGGAGATGGACGCGAACGAACATTTCGGGAGTGAATGCGGAATCTTTCACTTTGACAGATGCGCGGATCCGGATCCTGTTTGAAAGAGAGCCTTTTTCTTTCATGATCTCCATTGCACGGTTTAAGCGGAGATCTCCGCGGCTTCCTTTTCCGGCACTCTCAGAACCGTCAAGAGTGACAGCGGTCCGTTTCCGGAAGTCAGGCATGGATTTGCACATGCTCTCAAAAAAGCGGTCAAAGATCCGCATTTCGCCGTTTACATAGATCCAGCGGATCTGCCCGATGGAGAGGTAGTGGTCAAATTCGTCTTCCGTAAAGTCCGGGATCCGGGTCCGGATCTTTTTGAGTGCATCTTCGCGGGTAAAAGGATAATCGGAAGGCATGCGAAGGATCATTTCCCGTTCTGCCATCAGGCAGTAACGGAGCGGATCCGGAAGCGCCGGATCGGAGAGCTTCCGGTCGATGAGTCGTACTGCACCGTCAAAGTCTCCGTGAAGCTTCATGCGGAGAATATCTTCCGGGAGTCCGATATTCAGATAAGAAAGAAGATTGTTTTCGATCATAAAAGATTCCTCCTGTGTTAATTCAAGGCGAAGATATGTGAAACTCAGTGTGTGATCCCGTGAGTTGTTCTGACCGGTACAATTTACTGCCGGAGATAAAATGGCGTCCCCATTCTAACAGGGAAAGAATGGGGACGCCAGAATTGGATCACTCACAGATGAAGGGACA
>ENA-ORMJ01000495-ORMJ01000495.1-human-gut-metagenome-genome-assembly--contig:-NODE-495-length-29656-cov-4.136685_pt1 | contig 29656 bp, 42 predicted proteins | sample MGYA00242100_ERZ508989 | MGnify/ENA primary metagenome ERZ508989 (study PRJEB26280, sample SAMEA2531403) | human gut metagenome | biome: human gut; feature: human-associated habitat; material: faeces...
CGTGATATACAAAACAGTAACCTAGAGTTTCATTTTATTTATTTCGTCCACTAGAATTTTGGGATTTGAATGAATATAAACTCGTTGGGTTATATCATTAATGTGGTGTCCTAATATTAGTTTAATGTACATGATATCTAAATTGGCATTATGCATGGCAGTTGCAGTTGTGTGTCGTGTATCGTGCGGAATATGATCCAGATCTAATTGTTTCATAAGGCGGTCAAAACGCCAGCGTAAAGTCTGATAAATTCGTCGACTTCCGTTAAAGTCCCAGAAGAAATGTTTTTTGGGACTATAATATTTTTGCATAATAGGTAAAATATCGTTGTGAATGGGTATAATACGTGATTTACCGGCATCTGTTTTAACACCTGTGATAAAATATTGATCATCAAGCTGTATGTTTTTGTTCTCTAAAATTAAAAATTCTTCGGCTCGGATTCCTGTGTATAAAAGGATTAAAACCATATCCTTTTCAGGAGAAGAAGGTGCGTTACGAATTAGGTTTATTTCATCGTGTGTAAACGGATGATGTTTATCATCTGATTTTGTCGTATAGTCGTAATCACAGAGTATGGATATATTGTCTGTGACATATTTTTGTTTTAAGGCAAGTGTATACATTTTTTTTAATAAATTGCGAATGTTGTTTAAAGAAGATTTTGAAAGTGCATCGTTTTTAGAGATTGCTTCCTGTAACAACTGATAATCAATATTTTTGAATTTATAGGAATGAAGAGAAGATAAGTTGTTGTATGCTGCATTTAAGGCTTTGTATGTAGAAGCGCTGTAATTGCGTTTCCTGCTTTTTAGATATTCAATAGTTTCGGTATATACGTTACTGAAAGTGGGAGAATATTTTCCTGATTCAGTTGTTTTTTGATGGTTGAACATTTTTTTTGGTTCGTTTGATTCTTTTTCATAATACTCCGAAGCTGCATATTGGTTTAAGTATTCCTGAGCTTCTTTTGCAGTGCGGAAATATCCTAGATAGACGCGTTTGGGAGAAACATTTCCTGAAGCTGTAATTGTCTTGCCGGATGTGACTCTTGCTGCGTAAGGTTTGCGCCGATGACCGGATAACTTCACGACTGCTCCGGTTCCGTTTGAACGTCTCATAGTATCATCCTCCTTAAAATTGGGTATAAAAATAACAGCCAAGACAAAACATCTGTTCTGCTTGTGCTTAGCTGCTCTGAATGATACAATAAGCTTGCTTAGGGCACTGTTCATTCAGAGCGGTGTATGATATCGCCTTTGGTGTTTATGCCAGGGCGATATTTTTATATTAATTTTATTATGGCGAATGCTGGATCAAGAATTAAAGTATAATCATCCAGTGTAACATATGTGCCGTATTTGGCTTTATAAGCATTTAAGGCATCTGAAAGAAATGATTCAGTAACTCCTAAATATTCTGCCATATCATATTTTGAATGACAACCATATTTACAGGCATCAATAATGCCTGTTAAACCAATCATCTTGTCATAAGCGGCAAGTCTTGCCTTATATTCCTGCTTGCGGTTATTAAAATCATGTTGATTTAGTATATCTCCAGATGATGTAAAATAATGACCAAGTTCTTCAGAAAGTACACAGGCTTTTTCGATGCTTGTTGGAATGTCTTTGCGTATAGCAATTTTGCATCCTTTTATACGACCATCATTAAATTTCAGAGGTTTTTCTTTTACGATGAGTCCGAGTGCATCGGATTCCTTTAATAAACTTTCATAATCCAATCACAGCACCAACCTTTCTTAAGTTAAAAATTTTCGTCATCCATAATATCGTTATCGGAAGTGTCGATACCTGCTGGAATGTCGATATCAGTTCTTTCGTGTGCGGCATTTAGTACTTGAGATTCAGTGTATTGGGAAAAATGTGTTAATTCTTCCACACGTTTTGTTGCTTCTTTTTTACCAAAGTCATTTAATTGGTTGTAGTAATCTATGATTTTGGGAGTAATGTTTGGTGTAGGATAGCGTTGAGGTGGCACATCAAATCCCATAAGCCAAGCTTCGGAAACATTTAACGCCATACCGAGTATTACAAGTTTGTCTTGACTTGGTTCAACTTTACCAGAAACATATTGGCTAATATCTGATTTGTTCATTTTTATATTATATACCTGACAATATGGCTCGACTTTTTTTAGAATATCAACTTGTCGCATATTGTTATCGGTCATAATTTTTTTTAGTCTTGTCGAGGTATTTGATATTTTCATTATTATGCCGCCTTTCTCTTTCTCTTAAATATAGATATATCATATTTTGAACTAAAGTTCAATATCATCAAACAAAAAGTTAAAAATAATGAATTTAATGTTGACAATATATGCGATAAGATGTATGCTTAATAAAGTTCAAATAATTGAACATGAAGAAAGGAGAAAAAAAAATGCAATTTGATTATAGCAAATTGCGTGGAAGAATAACTGAAATCTGTGGATGTCAAATGGTTTTTGCAGAAAAAATGGGTATGTCAGAACGTACATTATCGCTGAAACTCACATCTAAGAGATATTGGAAACAATCAGAAATATACCGCGCTATAGATATATTAGGATTATCGTTAGATAATATAACAGAATATTTTTTTAAGGTAGAAGTTCAAAATATTTAACTACTGAAAGGAGAAAAGTATGAATCCATTTGAATTGGTAAAGCCGGAACAGGCTGCAAAGGAATTAAATACTTCTGCTGATACAATCAGAAGTGCCATGGAGCAGAACACGTTACCGTTTCCATTAGGGTTTTGTGTGAGTCACGATAATAGAAGTGCATTTTTTATATATAGGGGGTTGTTGGAACAATTTAAAATGAAAGTAAAAGGGGAAAAAGATTATTAGAAAGCAGGTGACAACATGGATCGGGACAACAAACGAGAGATAACAATCTCCATTTCGGAATCTATTTATGAAGAACTTCAAAATGCTGCAAAACAATTATCCGGATGGGAACATGAACAGCTCCAGGGAACAGAACGTGAGATATCCGATTCATGGGAACCGGAGGATGTGGTGACAGCGGCTGTGATCACGTGGCTGTCGGAGAGGAGAGGATGAAATGAGTAGTTGTGGATATTATTCATGTAATAAAGGAAAAACAAAGTGTAATCATCCTACTTATGGAGAAATGTATTCGTCATGTTTGCGCGGAGCATTATACAACAGATGTGATATATGTAGAAGAAAATGTGGTGGAATATATCCAAGCAACATTCCCAAAGAGGACATTTCAAATTGTAAGATAGATATTATAGATAAAAATGGAAAAGTTATTGAGTACTGAATCAATTATAGGCATGGGAGGACCTCCTTTATATGAGAGAAACTGTTATTGTTATAATAAGCGTTGCGATAATAGCAATCATAGATATGATAATATCGCGTTATCAGCCAGGCGCTGCATCTACGTATGCTCTGTCAGAGCATAGTGCAGGACAGAAATACAGATATCAGATATTGTTTAAATTGCGTAGCTGCAATGATATCGAACTGATTTTGTATTCTGACCAGTTATATAAAAGTATATCGGCATTTTTCTTTACAAGGTACATAGAAAAACATAGAGAATATTACAGATTTAGGTATCAGGACAAAACATACACGATTCCAAAGAAAGAAGTCGAAATAATAGAGTTTACAGGATCTTGGAACATAGGCTGGTGGTAGGAAGAAAGCTGGTTATTGCGGTGTGGTAACTGTAGCTGTGATCACATGGTTGTCGGAGAGGAGACAGTGAAATGAGTATTTTAACTATTACGATCATAGCAACAATTGTTAATTTTGTTGTTGGGCTTATTGTTGGTTTGATTAGTGAAAATGAGTGCGTGGCGATAGTAGCGACAGTTGTTGCGGATTTGATCCTGATTGTATTATTGTATGCGCTTTAATAAGCAATGAGATGGATATAAATTATGGACGGTGATGATATGGATTTAACAACAGGCATTGTATTTGGCGCTGATTATTGCGGGGATGAAGTAAATGAACTTGCAGTTGCTTCATTTAACTATGTGAAACAGGACATAGCGGATGTCAAAAAAAGATACATAAGTTTAGGGTTTCATCTTCATGAGATGGAGCTGTGCGGATACCATGAAGAATTAGGATATGACAATTTCTATGAGTGTATTGAAAAGAACTTTCATATGGATAAATCTGCAGTATCGCGTGTGATCTCGGTATGGAATGAATTTTGTTCAAAAGATGATGCGGATTCCAGAAAGATGTGGATCGATGACAGATATGAAAAATATTCCTACTCTCAGTTAGTAGAAATGCTTCCGTTAAAGGAACAGGAACGCCGCAGAGTTACTTCTGATATGACAGTATCGCAGATCAGAAGTTATAAGAGATCACTAAAGGAAAAAGCGAAAGAGCAGAAAAGTTTGATTGACACTTTAAATACCTTAGTTACTTTGGGACAGGCATCGAAAAAGAAAAAATCTGTTGCGACGTCGCAACCAATGCCGGAGAAAAAGGTGCTGCCGTATGAAAGAGGCTGCATTACAGGCAAGAATCCAAACGGAACATGTGTATGCTGCGGCTGTAACGAAACAGTAGAATGTTGCGCTGACTGCAAGGAAGACTGTAATGGAAGATGCGGATGGATAGAGGATAAAGAACCCGTTATAACGCAGCCGGAACTTCCAGTCATGAAGAACATGACACAGAGAGAAGATTTTATAAACAGTTATAAGTCTTGGAATATCTGGTGTAAGAACGAATATACCGAAGAAACATTTTATCGCTATGATCTGCCGGATGGCTATGTAATCGTGGTAAAGAATTATCCTTATTATTCAGAATGGAGTAAAAAAGAGAATGAAACAGAAGAATATTATCTTCTTGATTCTGGATATCGTCATTTTGCAGATTGTAAAACAAATATGACAGTGTTAAAAGAGCATTTAAAAAACATGAACAAGAAATAACAACCTGTCTGCACGGCAGCTCCACGACCGTAGCATCAAAGCAATGCAGACAATCGGCTCCTGTGTAAATGGGAGTCAGAAAAAAAAAGAAGCCCTGTGACGGCAATCACAAGGCTTCCGGGAAACATTTCTTAGAAATGCCACCAAAACAACAAGTTTATTCTACGGCATTTCTAAGAAAAGTTCAATCTGAACAGATGTTTCCCTTTATTGATCTTTGTTGAACCTTGACAACTAAATGGACTTGTGCGGGTGGAAGTATGAAATGCAGGACTTTCAGAAAACCCTATTGACGGGGATAAAACGTAACAGTCACGAAAGAAAGAGGAGAAGACCGTGATGGGGCTGACAGGCTCTCGGCAGTGTGCGGTTATAGAACGTTGCCAAAAAAATAAGGGACGCAAATTTGTCCCTTATAAGCACAGGAAGATTATATATTGTTGGAATGTTACGAGGTGATGACTCTTTTGTTAGTAGTTACAATTATATACATAGTATCAATAACGATTCTATTTATTTATTGTTATAAAGTCAGGAAAGTGCAACGGGTTGCTGACAGAAATAGAAGAATATTAATAGATCATGCAACGGCACTTCTGATAAAGCAGGAATATTTTATATCTGCAATATGCAATGGAAATATACATGATCCAAGGTTTACCATAGAGATTTCACATTTCCTGACAGACTATGTTTTTAAATGTATTTTAAAAGGTGCTTTTGAAAGTGAAGGAATTGAAAAGGCACATTTATGGCTGGTAATGAAATACCCGGAACTGTTTGAAATTTATAATACGATGGAGAATGCAACAGAGCTGGCTGTTAGAATGCGACAGTGGGATGATTTGAAAAGAGATAAAATAAAAAACTTTGAATCGAAAAATGGAAATGTATGGGAGAAATATGTAGTGTGGCGAAAAAGCATGGAAAAAGAAGGAAAAATGCTGTATGAGACAGATTGCATTTTTGAGGAAGTAAGAAGTGCGTTTTCTATATGGTGCCATTTAAAAAACAGAATACCTTTTGAGGTTATGCTTTTTTATGAAAGGTATTATGAAAAAATGCAAAGAGGGGTGGCAGAAGTAAATACAATGGATGATCTAAAAATATTTGAAGAACAAAACGGATCTCTCCAGGAGAAGTACAACACCTGGCGAAAGAGTGCAGAGAAAGAAAATCTGCCGCAATACAAAATGGATTGTGCATTTCAGGAAGCAAGAGAAAATTTTTCCGTATATTGCAGTCTGAAAGAGACAATTCCTTTCCTTGTTATGTGCCGCTATGAATTGATATATAACCTTTTGGAAGGAACGATGATGTGATAAAGCATTCCTGTGTTTATAAGGGATTGATTAATCCCATACAGATTTAACCTGCAGGAGAATCGAGTAAAAGAAAAGGAGGTAGATCCCAATGGAAGAGTTTATGAAAGAGTATGGTGGTGCAGTAAAAGTTGGTGCAGTAATTATTGCACTTACAGCGCTGATTCTGTTTCTTTGTAAAACAGATGAAGGTTCTTTTATGTTAGAGCAGTTCAAAACAACATTCACGAATTTCTTTACAAAGATGAATGCCCAGGGCTGATAAGTAAAGTGGCTGGAGTAAAAAAAACAGGCGGCTGCAAATGTCCGGTTGGTCTTTGACATTTACATGCTGCCTGTACCTTTTAAAAGGAGGGAAAATTAAATTTGAGTGAAATGTTTGAACCAAGCCCGGAACAGTTTGGTGTGTTCTGGGATTTTTTAATGCAGCCGGATGTTACGGACGTGGATTATAACGGTTCTGCCCTGTGGATCACGGATCTCAAAAAGGGTAAGTATAGGGCGAGAGAAGCAGAAGAAAAAGTTACCGAAAACTTTTTAGATACCTTTACACATAACATTGCAAATTGTGTGGATGCACAGTTTAACAATGCAAATAAGGTGTTAGAGGCAGACACAAAAGAACTTCGTATCAGTATCATCCATGATTCTGTGGCGGCAACCGGGACAAGCGTCTGTATCCGTAGATCTCCGTGTCTGGTGCGTAATACGATTGACGGGATGTTAAACAGCGGTTTTTGTGAAGAAAAGGTGCTGCATCTGCTTTTAAATTGTGTGAGAGCTGGTATGAACTTTGTGTTTGGCGGAGAGCCTGGGGCAGGAAAGACGGAGACAGCAAAGTTTTTTATGCAGTTTATTCCGAAAGAAAGCCGTGTGATCACGATCGAGGATTCTTTAGAAATCCATTATCCGGAAATTAATGCCGGAGCAGATGCCGTAGAGCTTCGTGTAAAGGATAATTTTTCCTATACGGATGCGATCAAGGCGTGTTTAAGACAGAATCCGGCTTATCTGGTTTTATCAGAGGCAAGGTCAACGGAAGTGACATCACTGTTAGAACAGTGGAGTACCGGTGTCAATGGATTTACAACGATCCATCTGGATGATGTGAGGAAGCTGCCAGACCGTATCCAGAGCATGATGAATAATGTAAATGATGCGAGACGTATGGAAAACAGGATTTACCGTTATGTAAATCTTGGACTTCTGATCCGGAAAGAAAATACACAGGATGGGGAGATCAGAAGATATTTAGACCAGCTTTGTTTTTATGCCAGGGAAGATCATGAAAACAGAATTTATATGCTGGTAGAGGATGGGGAACTTGTTTCAGAGGAGATACCAAAAGATATTCTTTTGAAATTAGAACGTGCTGGAATAAAAGAACCGTTCTTTTGTGAAAGTTTTTACAGATACCGGAAGGAGGGCAGATAGTGACAGGTTTGAAAAAGACACAGATAAAAGAGAGAAAGCAGATCAAAAAAGAAAACCGTGTGGCAAAAAATCTGCTGCTTTTAAATCCGGGAAACCTTGCAAAAGAGGTTTATACATACGGATATCATTTTTCCTGGAAAGCGCATTTATTTGTCATTGGTGTATGTATTGCTGGAATGGGTGCGATCGGATTACTGTTTCAGCTGAAATGGGAGCTGCTTGTCATTGTGCTGATCGCCATGTTTTTGGCACTTCCGGCATTTATTCTGGATACCTACAAAAAAATGTATGAACAGAAACGTTTTGCAGATGCTGCCACTTACATGGAACAGATGTTATATGCATTCCAGAAAAGTGGAAAAGTATTATCTGCCTTAAAAGAAACGAAAGAAACATTTGAACCGGGGCATATGCAGGATGTGATAGAGGAAGCAATCGGTCATTTGGAAGCAGGATGTTCCTACAGTGAAAAAGGTGTTTTAAGGGAATCCTTAGACATCGTGGAAAAAGAATATGAATGCCGCAAGATCAGAACGCTGCATGAACTTTTGATCAGTGCAGAGGAATATGGTGGAGAGGCGGATGATTCCATTTCCCTGTTATTAAACGATGTGGAATTATGGAAACGTCGTGGATATCTGCTTCAGGGAGAAAAGAAAAAAGCACATACAAACAATGTGGTATCCATTGTTGTGGCTACAGCCTTATGTGCCGGAACTTTATATGTGTTAAATGCGCTTCCGGGTATCCTCAACATGGAAGCCCCTTACAATGTGCTTACAACAGGTCTGGTACAGGTCACATCTTTTGGACTTCTTTTATGGATGATCTACGTATATGCAAAATCAGAAAAGACATTGACCAGGAACTGGTTAAAAGAAGAAAGCGGCAGGGATGAAGAATACGTGCTGCGCTGCTATGAAAAAGCCATGTTGCAGCAGCATAGATTTGGCAGGAATATTGCAAGACGTGTGGTATCCGAAGAACTTTATGCGGCATTCCCAGAGTGGCTGATGCAGATGGCATTATTAATGCAGCACAGCAATGTGCAGGTTTCAATCGCAAAATCGTTAGATGGTGCACCAAAGATCCTGGTTCCGGAAATAAATGCATTACTGCAGCGTTTGAAAGAGCAGCCGAAAGCATTGAGTTCTTATACGGATTTCTGTAAAAATTTCGATATCCCGGAAACAACCAGCTGCATGAAAATGCTGTATGCGATTTCAGAATCCGGTACCGGAGATGCAAAGGTGCAGATCCAGAACCTTTTAGTACAGGTCCAGGAAATGAGAAACCGTGCTGCAGAACGCCGGAATAAAAGTTCGGCTTTCCGGGTTAAGATGTTATATTCGTATCCGGTTTTTGGTGCATCCATCAAGCTGCTGGGAGATCTGGTCGTTGGCATGATGTTTTTATTTGAAATGCTGTCAGAAGCGGGAGGAATGTAGATGAAAAATATAATCAGTGCATTTACAACGCTTTTCTTTTATCTGCTCTGTGTATTTGGTGCAGCCGCATTATTGACTGCATCAGCACAGACGGCAGCGGCAAAGGAATACAAAGCGGATGTGATAGCAGAGATTGAAAACAGTGATTTTAACCGGGAGGTGATAAGCAGTTGTATTTCGCAGGCACAGTCAGCAGGGTATACACTGACCGTAACGCCTTCTGCGAATGCGGATGGGGAGACGGTATCAGCAGATGTGATACTGTCTTATGATTATAAGATGCCGGTTTTTGGCATTGAGAAAACGCATATGACAAGGGGGATTGCAAGGTAATGGAAGAGTTTATAGAACAGCTTGGTGAAATGATCTTAGAGTCGGTTCCGGCGTTGGCAGTTCTCACGTTTATAATCAGCGTATATATGGCTGCAACAGCATTTTAAGGATGGTGTATGAAATGGAAGAGATTGTAAAAGAACTTGGAAGAAGCATGCAAACCGGAGCGGTGTCCGTCATAGCACTTGCCATGGCATATGGTGTATATGCCGGATATTTTAAAACGATGATAGAGACATTTTTTAACGGTTTGTGTGGTTAGGAGAATGACATGAAAGAGATCATGAAAGAACACGGCGGTCTGCTGATCACTGTTGCGGTAACGATTTGCATCCTTACGATCATATTTTCTGCAGTAACAGATTCGGATGGAAACCGTGGAATCGTAAAGATCATAGCAGCGCATATGAATACGGATGGGACTGATTACAATGCTTATGCAGACTATGGTGCGTATCAGACAGAAATCGCAAAAGATGCACCGGTGATTGAATACCATGGAAGTGGCAGTCTTGCACCGGGAACAGTGAATGTAGCAGATTATGTAAAAGCACATGACTATAACGGACAGGAGCTTGCGGTAAAACTTTTAAAGTTTTGTGATAAAGATGGAAACGAACTGACAGACCAGATGGATCAGGCATCCGGAACGATCACATTTTCATCTGCCGGAATGTATTCTTTTACGGTAAAAGCAGTGGACTCCGGTAATCGGAAAACAACCGTAGTGATCCATGTTCCGGTCATGTAGAAAGGGGAGCAAATGAAATTAATCATCAGGGCGATTGTCACAACCTGTATTGCCGGAGTGATCTTTTTAACGATCATGGCGGTATCGGGAAGAATGAACCGGAGCATGGAATTAAAAAGCAATTTACCGTCTGCTGCAGAAGAGACAGCGGAAAATCTGCTGGCAAAGAAATATGATGTTGCAGATAAGAGCCAGTTGGAAGCTGATTTTTTAGAAACGCTTGCATATGCGATTGATTCTGATTCAGATATCCGGTTAAAAGTAAATGCAGCGGATAAAGAGAAGCAGTTGTTATCCGTAAGTGTGACAGAGGAATTTAAACACCCCAATGGAAAACCGGGAACCGTGTCATATGACAGGACAGCGGTTGTAAATAAACTTCAGGAAGAAGTTTTGGAGACATATCAGGTAAGTTATTATCTGACGAACACAGATACAGAATGTTATAAGTGCTATACAGTTCATACAGATGATATGGTTCCGGTTCCTAAAGATCCGGTGGCAGAAGGAAAAACATTTACAGGATGGGCAGATGCAGAGGGAAATGCTCTGGATCAGAATATAACGATGACACAGGATGCAGCTTATTATGCAGTCTGGAATTAAGGAAAAAGATGAAAAAGATAAGAAAAAACAGGATGTTAAATATCCTGATTATTGGGATGGGAACATTTATATTTGTGGAAGTATTTTTATTTGCGGCAGTGACAATTTTTATTGCTCACTGCCTTGGAATTTAAGAGAAAAAGGTGTATACTATAAGTATAGAAATATCAGGGAAAACAACATGAACAATGTTAAAAGATAAAACAGGAGGTAGTTATGAAGATGAAAGAAAAAGGATGGAAAAAAGCAGTCGTGCTCATGCTGGCACTTATCATGTGCATCAGCAGCATCGTAGTACCACAGCCGGAGGAAGTATCGGCAAAGCAGGCAACATACATTGATTACTTTGGAGAGGATCAGCCAAAGAATCAGATCGTGTTTGCAACATCGGATGATGCCAAATGGCATAAAACGCAGGAACATTGTTGCAATATTTCTACATACAGACATTATCACTGCATAAAAAAGAAAACTGTTTATGCAGGAGAGAAGTTCACGATCATCCCGGTTGCCATGTTTAAAAATGGAGTGGTAGTAGGATCAAAAAACAGTAAAGACGGTATCAAATCCGGTGAACTGAAATACAAATCCTCGAACACCAGCATTGCAACAGTAAATGCAAAGGGTGTTGTGACAGTAAAGAAAAAAGGAAAATGTAAAATCACTGTGACATCCATTTATGATTCCAAAGTAAAAGGAACACTGAGTCTGACGGTAAGCAAAGGAAAGCAGAAAGCAAAGATCACTTTAAAAAAGAGCAAAGAGAGTATCATTGTTGGAAATACAACCACGATCAAGGTAAAATCGTTTAAAGGTCTCAGCAATAAGAACCTTACCTTTTCTTCCAGTGACAAGAAAATTGCAACGGTATCATCCAAAGGAAAAGTAACCGGAAAGAAAGCTGGTACAGCTACAATCACTGTAACTTCCCTAATCAACAAGAAAGTAAAAGCTGTGTTTAAGGTAACAGTAAAAACGGCGGATATGATTGACACGGACTATTCCGAAAAAGGAAAAGGTAAGATCGTCCTCGAAGAAGATAACGTGGTTTTGTACCCGGAAAAATCTTTCCATAAGATTTATAATCATTGTGGTGATGCACACAGCCTTGAATTTTATACCGAAGATCACGAGAGCATGGATCAGTTTATTGGAGAACAGCTTTTAGTACAGAAAGAAAAATACGGACAGGCGCAGATCAAGGTAAAACGGATCACCGGTGTAAATAACAGTGCTGTTTCCTATAAGTCCAGCAACACAAGTGTCGCAGCCGTTTCTTCTACCGGTTTTGTTACACCGAAAAAGGTAGGAACCGCAACGATCACAGTTACATCCAAAGCCAATAAGAAAGTCAAAGCTGCTTATAATGTAACTGTCAAGAAAAATGACATGGTACTGGCAGTGGGATTTGATAGGTACGATAATATCAAGTACTATGTAAAGAAACATGAGGATGGAACGATTGAAAACAGCACTTTGCCTGTTTCAACAGAATTTTTCTCAGCAGATAAAAAAGTTGCAGCATCAAGTGATTCAGCAGATGCTATTACAAGCAATAATAAGATTATCATGACCAGTAGTAATAAAAATGTATTAAGAGTAACGGAAGATGATCGTCTTGAGGTTATTGGGAAAGGATCAGCTATTATTACTTTAAAAACAGTCGATGGACGTTGGAGTTATTCCTGGAAAGTAACCGTAAGCGATAAACCGACTTCCTTTAGTAAGTATGTTACAGGTTGTAGAACAGGAAGAGGCATAGATGAAGCTAGGGAAAAGGATGGCTGGGTAACCAAACTTTAAAACAGCAAGGAAAATTGAATAAGTATGAAAACTATCAAAATTAATTTTGATAGTCGAAAAAATGAACTGCTTGGAATCTCTGATTACCTTGCAGTTCATTTTTTTACCACGGTATTTTCAAAATGAAAATATAAATACACAGGACGAAAAGTCGAAAGGAGATCTATGAAAGAAAAAATATTGAAACTAAGCAGATTTTTACTGCTCTGCGCAGTAATGGTTCTGATCACCATGATCCCACAGAACATAAAAGCGATCACGGTAGAAGAAGCAGGAAATGTCTATATGACAGATTCACAAGCTGGAAAAGAAACCCCGCTGTATGGGCGGCTGAATATTAACTATACCGGAAATACGAACTATGATACATGGGCTTATGATATCGTTACGAATTATAATACCTATGATAGTAAAAAAGACCAGTATAAAGCTGCGGAAAATGTTTTGAAAAATGCAGATAATTCAGTGATCGGAAAGAAGATCAAAAACAACCGGTCTGCAAAGCTGACAAAGTCAGAAGGTGCGGATGGGACGATCCGTGCAGCATATCTGGTATGGCAGGCAAGGACAAGTATCAAAAGATCGGACACAGATGCGAAAGCACTTGCAAAATCAGAAATCGCTTTTGTACTGCCGGATGGAACGGCAAAACTGATAAAGGCACAGTATGCAACTTATGATAACAGGTCAATTGATTATAAAAACCAAAACAAAGAGGAAGGAGTGAGGCAACAGTACACCTTCGTAAACATGTATGCGGATGTGACGGATATCATTAATAAAAGCAGCAAGATCTATGGAACGTATTCGGTATTCAACATTCCGTATTATGAGCATATCGGCGGTGGCGAGGGCGCCGGTGGATGGCAGCTGATCATTGTGGAAAACTGTGATATGTCAGTTCCGATGAGGGCAGTGCGTCTTAGAATGTCCGCGGATTTTAATATTGATGATGTTTCAAAGCATAATGGAGAATGGGTAGAGAAAGACATTAAAACCGGAATGGTTACAAGTGTGAGATCAAAGGCATACAAGGCAAATGATAAAGTGCCTTTGACCGGACAATATCTGATGATTTTTGTGGAGAGCACTAATAGTAATTCCAAATTTACCAAAATGAACCTGTATGCACAGAAAGCGTCTGAAAAGTTTGATAAAAACAAAAAGATTTTCGGACTGTCAAAAGATGTAAGTCCGTATTTATCGATCAATGGAAATGCACTGTACAGTAAAGCGACGACAACAAGAGGAGATCTGGTCGATTTTACAATTAAAAAGGAAAGTACACAGCCTGCCTATGCAAATCAGTATTATACTTTGCAGACCAATACCGGAGATTTTACCAAATGGGTTACCATGTTTGTGACAGGTATTGCGATAGATATCTCGGATAACTTTGCAGAAGGAAATCAGGTCACAACGGTAAAGAGTCCTACCACAGTTAACGTTTCACAGAAGATCACCAATAAAACCCTGCAGACAAAAACAGGTTATTACAATGGAAAACTGGTAGTCACATTAGATAAAGCACTGACTCCGACCAATACCAAACCAAAACTCACTGTTTACAACAAGGAAGCGGATAAAACAACCACAATCACCGGTACATGGAATGCGAAAAATCATACGGTAACCTTTGCGGTTGATACACAGGGAAATTATGGAACAGATTATAAAGAAAGTAAATTTAAAAACCCAAGCAGAGGCAGTTATATCAGTTACAGCATCGACTGTACATATGAGAAAAATTCCGGAGTGGAAGAGTTTAAGAATGGATCTAGGCTGTCCGGTGATTTGAGATCACAAAATGTTGCAACTGGTACTACCATTGATGACATATTAACGAAAGAATCAGTCGGAGTTCCGATCTATGTACTTACTGTCAAGATCGACAAAACCACGGTCAATAAAGCTGTAACACAGGTATTTAATAATGGGACGGCGATCACTGGTGCCGGTGGCACAGTAAACAGTAGCAGCACGGTATCTGGTGATTATTACATGACATCGTATGAATTGCCGTGTAATGCAAACATTGTTTCCACACCGACCTTTAATACCGGCTACGTGTTCAGCATGTGGACGGATCTCAATGAAAAGACTGGTGTTTCGACAAACTGTAAGGTTACATCTGATTATGTGAATGATAAAACCTATGCCTATGAGAGAAGCATGCCGGCCTGTAACCTGACGCTGACACTTACCGGCATCGGGGAGCCTTATGAAGTCCGTTATTACATAAACGCACCAAGGGCATTGACGAATACGGATGTATGGAAAGTCGGTAATACATTTACGCTGATCGGAAACAGTGATGCAGAGACAGCGACAAAGAGTTATACCGGAACACAGATCAGCAGTATCTGTAAAAATAACACACCGTATATCTATAAAACATACCGTTACGGCACCTATTATAATGCTGCATTGTCAAGCAGCATCACAATCAATGGATACCGTAAAGTGATCAGTGGAACCCATACGAAAGCAGGATGGTGGACTGCAGCAAGCGGCGGAACCTATGTAAATGTGGACGGTGCAGCATCCGGAGATGATCAGGGCAAGATCTGTGCCAGTGACTGGCGGGGCTATGCAAAGAGCGGTACCTTATCCAATGGAAAAAAAGGAAAGATCATTTCCCTGTATGCACACTGGGAACTGGATCAGGCAGAATATACCGTCCGCCACTGGAAACAGAAAGCAGACGGTATTGCATCTGACCATGATGATAAAAATTACGAGCTTGCCGAGACAGAGACAAAGAAAGCACAGATCGGAAGCAAAGTAACGCCTGCAGTAAAGACATATACCGGATTTGACAGCCCGAAAACGCAGACGAAAGTGGTTACTGCAGATGGAAAGATGGTCATTGATTATTATTATGAAAGACACCTTTACAATGTGACCTTAAATGCTGGGACAGGCATAGAAAAAACGATCGGAGCAGGACCGTACCGTTACGGCCAGAGCGTAACGATCGACGCCAATGTAAAAGAAGGCTATCACTGGCTGAAATGGACTGGTAATTATACCGGAGGTTCCAGTGGAGACCAGACCGTGGATACAAAGAAATTTACATTCACAATGCCAGCCGGAAACGTTACAATGACAGCCAATGCAGAAGCAAATAGATATACGATCCATTTTGATCCGAACGGCGGAGCCGGACATATCGATGATATTGAGGCAACGTATGATGAAGATGTAACGCTGCCGGATGTATGGAATGCAGACGGAACAGCAGCCTATGTGAAATATACACTCGATGGTCAGAATGTGACAGATGGTGTCATTTCCGGGGCAATTCCAAAAGCAATGATGGCAGGATATGAAGAGGAAGAAACGGAAATTGAAGATACCGAAAACAATGATGCCGAAAGTGAAGACATTGAAAGCGAAGATGCTGAAACCGATACAGATATGGCAGAAGCAGACACGCCGGATGATATGGACGAAACAGAAGAGGATTCTGACGCTGCAGATGAAACAGATCTCAGCGGAGATGCTATGCTGAAAAAAAGGACAGAAGATGATGCAGTCAATATGGATGCTTTAAAAGACGCAGATCTGGATAAAACTGAGGAAGATAAGAAAGCCGAAGCACCAAAGAAAAAGGTATATGCATCCATTTTTATGGGCTGGGCTTTGGAAGATGGCAAAGATACCTTTATCCCGAAGTGGAAAGCCGGAGATATCGTGCAGAACCTTGTAACAGAGGACGGCGGTGAGATCACACTTTATGCTGTATGGGATGATTGTCCGTGGATTCAGGCGCAGGATCTGTATTACACTTTAGAACAGGCACAGAGCGGATTTATCACGGAAGAAGAGATTTTAAGCCATGCAACAGCGATCGACCGTGAGGATGGAAGCCCGATTTTACCGGGAACAAACCCGGCTCCAAGTGATCCGGAGGTTTTCACATCCTTTACGATCCCGGACTATCAGGAAAGTGAGTTTACAAACCTGCAGCATGATTTTGCCACATCGGAAAATCTGACTGTAGTTGACCATACAGGAAATACTTATGTGAAACAGATCATGGTGTATGTAGTTGACACAACGCCTGTTGTAGAAAAGCCAGAAGGAAAAACCAGATTTATCAGTGAGAAATATTTTAAATTAGATCATGAACATGGCGGATTAGAAGAAAATTCTATCTGGATGACGAATCCGGAATATCACGCCGCGCTGCAGAGGGCATTTGATAATTTGAAAAATGACACGCCGGAAGATGAGTTTTTAATCCCGCATGAAACGATTTTGGAAATGAAGCAGTACATTCAAGATCATGGAATCGGGAACAGTAAAGAACCAGATGCGTTGACAGAGTTTTATAATCGTTTTATGGCGCCGAATAAAGTAAGATAAAAATTGCGACGTCGCAACATAGGGAAGATGATGCATGAAAATCTTCCCTGTGGATAAAAATCTTTCATTATTTTAAAATATCAGTATAAGATCTGTTGACGATGGAATAATAATAATGTATAATAAAAGTACGAAAAAACGTACTATTTATAATACGGAAATGAGGTGCTGGAAATGTTGGCAGTAAAGTCGATGGATGTAAGGGATAATTTTAAAGCATTGTGTGATAAGGTTTTTGAAGGAGAAACTTTGATTGTTTCAAGACCCAAAAATGAAAATATTGTGATGATGTCGGAAACTGAATATAACAATATTATAAAAGCCAAGAAAAATGCAGAATATCTTGCTATGTTGGATAAATCCATGGAGGAAGCAGAAGCCGGGGGATTTGTTATAAAAACAATAGATGAGCTGGGAGCATATGAAAGATGAATGTTGTGTTTACGCCTACTGCATGGCAACAGTATACGGACTGGCAGAAGGAAGATAAAAAGATTGTCAAACGTATTAATGAGCTTATTAAGAGTATAGATCGCGATGGATTGTTAGAAGGCATTGGTAAGCCTGAACCGTTAAAACATAGAAAAGTTTGTAGTAGACGGATCACAGATGAACACAGGCTTACATATAATTTTGACAGTAATCAGAATTTGATTATATATTCATGTAAGTATCATTATGAAGAGTAGATTAATAATTGAATGTGAAAATGGCGTTAGGAGAGATAAAAATAAGAAAAGAGTATGATATAAAAAAATTGAATCCAAGAAAGAATCCATATTCAAAGAAGAAAAAAAACAGGTGTTGTGTAGTGCAGAAACGAGAGCTGCAGATGTCCTGGAAATAGAAAAAGAAGAAAAATAGAATAAGCAAATGTAAAAAGGAAGATGACAAAAGAGCATCTTCCTTTTTTGTTGGCTGAAAATTAAAATGTTTTTCCAGTCTCCCGATCAACAATCTTGACGTCGCAGCCAAGAGCATCCGCTATTTTTTCAACGTCCGAATAGCTCATGGTGTCGCGGTAGAGCTTATTGCTTAAAGGTTGCGGTTTCATGTTGATTTTTTCTGCTAAGTCAGAAATTTTGATGTTTTTTTCTAACATTGCCTGTTTAATTTGTTTGCTTGCGCTCATGTTATCACCTCAATATGATAATAACATGAAATTATAATGTAATCAAGAAAAAGAAAAAATAATTAAAAATGATTATAAAAGTATTGACAATATAATCAATATCAGTTATAATATAATCATAAAGAACAGGAAAACAAATCACAGGAGGACGAAAACATGATCTATAGAATTAAAGTTGAAGGAAAGGAATACAATGAAAATTACACATTCGAGACACTAAAGGAAGGGGATATCTTGGATGAGTTGAAAGCGATTGTTGAGGACATGAAAGAGGGAAATATTAATAAGCTGGAAGTTGAGATGGAGGCATAGGAATATGAAAAAAGTATTTACACCAGATGGAACATTTTTAGGAAGGGCGTTAAAAATTGAAACTACCGGGAACGGCGTTGAGATAACGATGCCGGGCGATTTTCCGGGGATGGCAGAGAAAACAGTCATATATGTTGGCGGCTCTATCGTTTATGAAGATGAAAACAGGATTTATATAAAATATTAAAAATCGCCCGCCCCGGAGGTTACGAGGGCAGAAAGGATAAAACAATGACAAAACAGGAAATGCAGAATAAATTAGACAGAAAAGATATTTCGGGTGTTGGTGTTAAAGTTACATTTGATTTTTCATCTGGAGAAACCGGAACAACTTATTACTTTTATGAAGACTTTGAAGATGATAAAGGTGTTGATAGAGCAGCAAGGCATTTTGCAGATCTTATCAATAAAGGGAAGATCAGAAAAGCAGAATATATTTACAGTTAGCCGAAACGCTCCACCCTGGAGCGTCAGCCGCGGGATGATCTCCCGGCTCTGATGATGGCAGATCAAAGAATGGAGGAAGAAGGATATGATGAGAGAAATTTATGCAATCTACAACAGTAAGAAAATGCATATAGGAACAGTTAAATATTTTTCTGACAACGGCGAAGAATTTTGCTTAATAGAAAGCCCTTACAGATTTTCACAAGTATGTTGTAAAGAAGATTTAGAAAGTACATTAAAAGAGATGAACCCGAATTATAAGGTAGCATAGGCAAGCGGTGGCGTTTACCGGGGTTCGATTCCCCGGCTTGCCATTCCCGGAACAACCGGAAAATTTGGAGAGTGAAGAAAAGGATGATCGAATAAGAGGGAGAGAAGAGAAAATGAAAGAAACAGGAAGAATAAAATTAAAAGAGATACCGTTTAGTCGGACGTTTGAAACAGGGAATGGGGAAGAACTGTGCAATGCTACTGGTTATGCGGTGCAATTTGACAATGAAAAAACACCTTTAGGTTTTCCATTGTTCTGGAATGAGTTTCAGGACCGAGAAGGTAATTTGTATTATGGCAATTAGGATCAAAGAATGGAGGTAAGAAAATGTTAAAAGAATTAACACTTGCAGGGTTTAAAGAGAAGTTTCCGCAAATTAATACATATGGTTTGGAAGATCCGTTAAATGTATTTTTGGAAAATGGCGAGATCCTGATCGAAAGGGAATGGAACGGAGAAAAGTATATCTTGGAAAATGGAAAAAGTTACCGACCGGTATATAGACAGTTAGATGAAGATGATTATGAAATCATCGGTTATATAGAAGATTAGTGCAGGAGGGGATAAGATGGCGAAAGTATACCGCGTGCAGGTTGAAATATTATTGACTGCTGATGAAAAAGCATTGCTTGAACATTATGTGAAGGAAAATAACCGGAGATATAAAAAACGCGGAGCAACTCGAAACTGGTGGACGCTGGAGAAACTGTTACAGTGTTTATTAAGCGATATAACCTACCAGGCGGTAAAACATCGCAGTGTCCGGGCTGTCTGGCAGAAACTGTCGTGAGCCTGTCCCTGCCTTGTTTACAAATTCACACAGCGGAGGCGTTTGGATGTCTGGCGTCTTCGCCACAAAGAAAAGATCCTTTTTGTTTGTTGATCAAAAAAACAAAATAAGAGGATACCAGCAGACCTTAGCCGCAGGGTGGAGTTTGTGGATAAGCTGCTGTTTATGGAATCGTTGGTAACTGGGTGGGGAATGTGTGGGAAAATTGTGGGAAAGACGGTTTTCCTTTTCCATGATTTTTCCATGCATTATCCACGCGGTTATCAATGATGGAATAGCTGTTTATCCATAAAATCCACGCTGTTCTTACGGTGTTGCAAGACGGGGAGAGCGGTCGCTGTCCTGAAGGGTTTAGTGCTGTTCCGGAGGGGTGTCCCGCGGCGCGCGGACGGAGTGTAAGCAGCGAAGCGGGGCGCCCCTCCGGGGCGGCGCTAAGCCCTTCAGGGCTTCTGCCGGGCGCGTAAGCGCCCGGCTTAACCCCCGGATTGTAACACGGGGGTATAAATGCGATAGGCGACTCTTAATCATGGGGGCACAAATGCCGGAAATACGGCAAAAAACGCTATAAAAACCCTAGTTTACACATTGCCTACTAAGCCCCCGAAAGTAGGCATGATGTAAACTAAGCATAAAACACAAAAAAATAGCCTGCCTGCATATGGTATTGCAGGAATCACATGTATTTTGAATTTTGAGAAAAACAAAACAAAAAAGAATCTTTTAAGGAGGTGGAGAAGATGGCACAGACAGAAAAAAGTGTTACCGCTTATGATGTGGAAGACTGGAAAAACAAAGGTGGGGTGCAGATGCCACCGGCAGATCGTGAAAACTGGTTAAACGAAGGACAGCTTCTTTTAACCGATTATGCAGAAGGAATCGAACGGGAGTGGGAACTGATTAAATTTTATGGGCAGCTCCTTGCGGCGGTGGCAGACTGGTGCGTCGTCTTTTTAAAAGGCGCACACGGGCCGAAGTGGACGGACGGACAGGAACTTAATTATAAGCGCAGACGGATCGAGTACCAGCAGGAAGAGATGATTGCGCACGGCTTTTTCATTCCGCCGGAGTTTGCAGATCTGCCGCCGGAGATGGATGTAAATTATATGCGTGGCAGGGAAAACATAAAGAAAAATGCAAAAGCAGCATTAAAACAGATTTTGGAAAATCAGGATTATCAGTTTGTTGCGAATCATGAGAGTTTTCTAGGACGGATCCAGACGGCGTGCATGCGTGTGCGACCGGATGAAGTGACCGGAAGAGTAAGAAAACTGCAGGAAGCGATTGAAAATAATGATTTCCCAGGAATGCGGCGATATGCAGATTCCGATCCAGTCATTGCAGCGGCAGCCGTCTGCAGGGCAGAGATGGAACCAGCGTTAGAAGATTTAAACCCGTTTTAATTGTGATAATGCAGAAAAAACAGGTTATGTGGTGGGAACCTTATCTTAAGATAAGGCAGCGATCAAAAACAGTGTGATCATACCGGCTGTTTTTTTGGTGGGTGGAAGAAAGAAAAACACACAGAAGGGAGGAATGTACATATGGGTGTGAGAGTTGTGATCCCGAACATGTCAAAAACCTTTGGGGCATTGCACTATGCCGGTGAAGGGGAAGCAGTTACCTGGAACATCTGCGGCGAAGACGTAAAAGGAAATTTTTACACGTTCTTCGCTGACACGCTTCGCGGGGAAGTCGTAGAGGCTTTAGTGGTCGGTGCGAATGGATCTCAGCCGTTTGAATTTGGCGAAGCGGTTATTTTGGAAAATCCAAGCATCATTGCAAGAAACCACGAGACGCGGAGCGATGGAATGAACAGCCTGCTTTTAATGGCAGATGACATCTACCGGGAAGCGGATGTCTGCTTAGAAGATGAACCGGATGATGGCAGCTTAGACGAGCTGGTAGAAGAATATCTGATGAAACATGGGTACAGCATTGTAAACCGGGATGAATAAGAAAAGGCAGATCAGAAAGACAAGTAAAAACACGTAAACAGTAGGAGGAAAATATCATGGAATTAAAAAATGTATTTATTGATGCAAAAAAATCATTAGGAAACATCACTTTTGCCGGAGCGGGCAGAGAAAATCAGCAGCGTACAAATGGCAGATATGCAGTTACGTCAAGAACTTACAGTCTCTATTCTGATGTACAGCGCGCAGATAACGTTGAGGTTATCATTCCTGGAAAGGCAGGGGTAAAGCGTTTTGAATATGAGGAACCGGTGGCGCTGGTAAATCCCCGCGTGGAAATTGAAGGGTATGCGATCAATAATAAGGGGTATGTGAATTATAAAATTTATGCGGATGATATCATTTCTGTGGATGAGCTGGAAGATGCGGGAGTAAAGCAGTGATCCGGTAAAGGGAATTATGTGCAGCACAGCAAATGAAATAAAAGAGAATGATTCAAAAGAAAAAAAATAAAGAAAAAATAGAAAGATGGAGGAATAAAATATGAGATTTCCAGAGGGATTAGTTGTTGATACAGAGAAAACATTAGGAGAATTAAAGTTTGCGGCATTGCGCAGAGAAAACTACGCGCAGGACGAGGAAGGAAATGTGACCGATGAGATAAAAAAACGTACATATGACCTGAAATGTCAGCGCCAGGGGCACACGATCACAGTCAGCATTCCACCGGAAGCCGGAGAAAAAGATTTCCCATACAATGCAGTAGTAACGCTTGTGAATCCGGTCGTAAGTGCAAGAGCGGATGCAACGTTCGGAGGAAGGGCAACGGCAGACTGGTACATCAATGCGGAGGATATTGTATTGGCAGATGCTGCAGGAAAGCCTGCTGATCAGACAAAAGCTGCTGGAGCGGACACGTCGAAAACAGCAGATCAAAACAAAACATCTGATAAGACAGCAGATAAGACCGGAACAGATGCGAAAGATGGAGGAAATAAAAAATAAATAACCGGATGGGAGAGTGGAATAGATGAACAGATTTCCAATCTGGAAAGGAAAACGCATCGGGCGTTATGATGACAGGCTGATTTTAAGGTCTGTCATTTTTTTTGCCCTGATCATTACAGCATTATCAGTATTTATGATCCGGCTGACAGAAGGGAATATCCTGCTCAGGGTATTCCTTCTCTTCCTGATTGCAGTTTTATGTCTGCTGGATCTGCTTTATCAATGGAAAAGCGGTCACATGGTGGATATCCGGAACTGTCAGGCAATGTCGCGGATGCTGCTGGAAAACCGATGGTTTGAGACAGAGCCGCTGCAGCGTTATAGATCAGGCGGCAGAATGGAACGGATCACGTATTTCCCGGCGCTTTATTACAGAAGGAAAAACAGACATATTTATGTGACAGTCAAGATCACTATGGGAAAATACCAGGATAAGCTGCTTCATCTGGAAGAGAAGTTAGAAACCGGATTAAATTGTGAACTGGTAAAAAAAGATACAAAGGATATCTGGGTCAGATATGAATTTTTAACAGGTGTAGAAAAGAGCCGGATCGATATTCAGGATGTAAAAGCAGAAAATGGAGAACTGAATCTGATGCAGTATATCTCATGGAAATATGATAAATTGCCGCATATGTTGATTTCAGGTGATACAGGAAGTGGAAAAACGATCTTTCTTCTGATCGTGATAAAAGCATTGTTAGAATCAGGTGCGGTGCTGCATATCTGTGATCCGAAGAAAGCAGATTTATCTTTCTTATCCAGGATCATGCCGGATGTGCATTACGATACAGAAAGCATAATGGAGTGTGTGGAGGCTTTCTATGAGGGGATGGAAGCCCGTTATGATGAAATGCAGGAACATCCGGATTTTCGGATGGGTGCGAATTATGCGAAAGTCGGTTTGACGCCGCATTTTCTGATCTTTGATGAATATGTGGTATTTATGGATACGCTTGCAAAAAAAGAATGGGAAGAGGTTATGAAGCTGATCCGGATTATTATCATGAAAGGCAGACAGGCAGGATATTTTATTATTCTTGCGTGTCAGCGTCCGGATGCAAAATATCTCGGAGATGGTGTCCGCGATCAGTTCGGTTTCCGTGTTGCGCTGGGTAGTATGTCTGCAAGCGGGTACACCATGATGTTTGGCAGTATTGATAAACAATTTAAAGAAAAAGATATTGCCGGACGTGGCTATGTAAACACCGGAAACGGTGTTGTAACAGAGTTTTACGCTCCATATGTAGATCCGGAATATGATTTTTTTGCAGAGCTGTCGCGGATCTGTGAGAAAAGACAGCAGGAAGGAGAAGCGTGTGATCGAATGTATGAAAACGGCAGCGAAACTGCCGGAGAGGAATGAAGAAAAGGTAATAGAAGAAAAAGCGAACAAAAAACAGACGGAACATATTTATATCAGCGGACCGATTACCGGAACATCGGATTATATGGAACGTTTTGAGAAAGCAGAAAAGGAATTAACCGAAAATGGATATTCTGTGATCAATCCGGCGAAAGTCAATGCAATGCTGCCACAGGATGCAACGTGGGAAGAATATATAAAAGTGTCGTTGACGCTGCTGTCAATCTGCACCGGGGTGTACATGATGCCAGGCTGGAGAGAAAGCCGCGGGGCGGTGCTTGAATTTATGCAGGCAAGACGTAATGGGATGCAGATTTATGAGGATATCCCTGGGAGACTGCAGAATTGAATAATGAAATGGGATGGTGGCAGATGTGGAAAAGAGCCGGGAGACATTAAAAACGATTGAGAAGAAACGCAAAGAACTGGGTTTGTCACAGATAGAACTTGCAAAACGCATTGGTTTTTCAAGAGGCTATTATAACATGCTGATACACGGGAAAAAGCCGGTCAGTGATAAGCTGATCGATCAGTTGCAAAATGTTCTGCAGGAATATCGGAAGGAAAAAGAAAGTGGTTATGTAGTACAAAAAGAGACAACTCCGGCAGATAATTTCAGAACGGCAGATGATGTATTCAGTGCCGGAGAAGCAGTGCAAAAGGCGACAGAAGAGATAATAGAAGGGTACATAGAAGAAAACGAAGATTCCATTGCATTTGATCCGGTGGAATGGATTACGAACCTGGAAGCCAGACGGAAAAGATACGGCGTATCGCAAAGCGAATATACAGAAACGGCAGGGATCAGCAGAAGTTATTACGGTATGCTGCTGATTGGAAAAAAACGGGCAACAAAAAAGCTGCTGGAGCATCTGGAAATGGTTCTGGAAATTTTCAATCCGGACAAAGAAATGGAAATTTTATTTGACTATGTAAGGATCCGTTTCGCAACCACAGACGAAAGACGTGTGATCGAGGATGTCATGAACATCCGGATGCAGTACATGATCGAAGAAGCACACAGCTTTTACGGTTACGGACGCCAGTATATCTACGGCGATATCACGGTTATGGTATCGCCGGAACATGAAAAAGGGATCCTGCTTGAACTAAAGGGCAAGGGGTGCAGACAGTTCGAAGCGTTTTTAAAGGTGCAGAAACGTACCTGGTACGATTTCTTCCGGACTGCAAGGGAGATGGGGGCAGTATTTAAGCGGATCGACATTGCGATCAATGACCGTGCCGGAATTTTAAATATCCCGGAACTTGCAGAAAAATGCCGCCGGGATGAATGTATCACGATTTTCCATAGTTTTAAGGATTACCAGTCCGGGGAGCTGATAAGGAACCGGGAAGAAGATGCGGCAAGCATGGGAAATACATTGTACCTGGGATCATTAAAAAGTGAAATTTACTTCTGTATTTATGAAAAGGACTATGAACAGTATGTAAAAAATGGAACTCCGTTAGATGAAGCGGAGACAAAGAACCGTTTTGAAATCCGGTTAAAAGATGAGCGTGCGGAACGCGCCATGGATGATCTTTTGGAAATGGAAGACGTTGCCTGTACTGCCTATTCTATCATCAATCATTATGTAAGGTTTGTAGATGCAGATCCGGAGCAGGAGCGTAGAAACTGGCCGTTAAATGAACGCTGGGTATGGTTTCTAAACGGACAGTACCGGAGTATTAAATTAACGACCAAACCGGAGGAATACACTCTTGACCGGACGCTTCTCTGGCTTACAAGACAGGTTGCACCGTCTCTTAAGATGGTACAGAAGCTGGATGACCTCCGCGGAACACGTCTGGCAAAAGACATGATAGAAGAAGCGAATTTATCCCAGCATCACAAAAAGATATTAAAACAACAGCAGGCGGTATTAGAGGATGTTATCACAGTGAAATAGAAAGGAAGGCACTGGATCGATGATCTTAGACAGGAATATATGGAATCCTGAAATTGCGACGTCGCAATTTTTAAAGCGCAAAGATGGATGCGTTATGGAACATGCACCATAAAGAAGAAATAAAAAGAAAAAATGTAACAGTAAACAGACGGCAATAAAAAAGCTGTCTTTTTTTATGCGCAAAATGCGCGGAAAGGAAAGAGATATGAACTTTGGACAGGGAATTTATACGTGGCTCATGACGAATATACAGCCTCTGGTTTTAGGAGGGATTATTATCGTTGGTCTTGTGCTTTTATTTAAACACAAAATTGCAGAACTGATTGTTTTTGCAATTATCGCGGTCATAGCGGTCGGTTTCGTCTTTAATCCCTCTGGGACAAAAGACACGATGTTAAAGATCTATAATGGCACGATCATCGAGGGCGGTGTTGCAGATGACGGAGGGGAATGATCCCTGATAAAAAAATAAGGTGCGGGGCGGGATGCCCTGTGCCTTGGATAAATGAAAAGGATGAAGAAAACCGCCGGACAGGCAGAAAGGAAAGAAAGGGAAGAAATGAAACAGGTAAAGTCATATACAAGCATCTGGAATGTTGAAAAAGTAATTCATGCGGTCGGGGATTTTAATTTACCGTTTCCGGCGACGATGACGCAGATCGGGTATTTTACCGGGACTGTAGTTGTGTGTCTTATGATTCACAACCTACCGCCATTTGTGTATATAAAAAGTTTCGTTGTGTGGGCCGCGATATGCGTAGGAAATGCGTATCTGATGTCAAAAAAGAGCTTTGACGGCAAAAACCCGTACCGTTTTTTATGTGCGGCATTTAATTATCTGATACGCCCAAAAGAAACTTATGCAGGAAAACGTGTGGTGTATCGTAAAAAGACAGTAAACGAATATATTACCGCAGTGAGGAGGGATATATATGTTCCCGATTAAGTACATCGAAAACAATATGATCTTAAACCAGCAGGGCGAATGGTGGGCATACTATGAACTGATTCCGTACAACTATGCTTTTTTATCTCCGGATGAAAAGATGGCAGTACATGAAAGATTCCGTCAGATCATGACGGTAAACAGGGAAGGTAAGATGCATGCGCTCTGCATTGCCACAGAAACATCGGTACGGGACAGACAGGAAAACTGCAAGAAGCATTTAAAAGGCAGCCTGAAAGAGACAGCGGAAAAAGTGATCGATCTGCAGACGGAAGGGCTGATTGCTTCCATGGGCGGCATGGAAAATGAGGTTACTTACCGTTTCTTCCTGGGATTCAAACTGATCAAGGGAGAAGAGGAGGTCAGTGTAAAGAAGGTAAAGGAAGATATTTTAGCCGTATTTACAGACTTTATAAACAGTGTCAACCATAACCTGATGGGTGATTTTGTCAGCGTAAACAGTGCAGAGATCGAGCGGCATATAAAACTGGAAGACTTTTTAAGACAGCGTGTAAAAGGGAAGTTTTCCCTAAAACGTCTGGAAAAGAAAGACATTGGCTATATTGTAGAACATATCTATGGACAACAGAAAACGCCGTATTATAAATACGAGTATTCATTTCCAAAAGAAAAGCTGGAGAAAAAAACGTTAGTCCGCAAGTACGACATTCTCCGCCTGACGCGCTGTGTGTTGCAGGAGCATCAGAAATATATCCGCATGGTAAGGGAAGAAGGAGAAGGCTGTGTTGCGTATCTGACGATCAATGCTTTGATTGGGGAACTGGAGTTTCCATCGTCAGAGATCTTTTATTATGAGCAAGAGCGTTTCCGTTTTCCGGTAGACGTCAGCATGAACGTTGAAATCATGCCGAACAGAAGCGCATTGACGACGGTTAGGAATAAGAAAAAGGAATTAAATGACTTAGACGAGCATGCATATGAAGCCGGGGCAGATACAGATAATTCCGTGGTAGAAGCTCTGGTGGATGTGGACGAGCTGGAAAAGGATTTAGGCAGAACAAAAGAATCCATGTACAAATTAAGCTACGTTGTCCGGATTGCTGCAGAAAGCGAAGAGGAGCTGGAACGTCGTATCGCAGAGGTCAGGGATTATTACGAGAATGATTTTAACATTAAACTGGTACGCCCGTTTGGTGATATGATCGGATTCCATGAAGAATTTATTCCTTCTGGATCAAGATATGAAAATGATTATATCCAGTATGTAAAAGCAGATTTTCTGGCAGGACTTGGATTTGGTGCGGCGCGTATCTTAGGCGATCCGGATGGAAGTTATATCGGGTATGACACAGAAACCGGAAACAATATTTATATAGATCCGTCCCTTGCATGTCAGAACGTAGCCGGGAGTGTTACCAATGCCCTTGCTGTTGCATTTACCGGAACGCTTGGTGGTGGTAAGTCAATGCTTGCAAATAACATTATTTATCAGGAAGTTTTACACGGTGCAAGGGCGCTGATCCTTGATCCGAAGTCGGAACGCGGGAAATGGAAAGAAATGCTTCCGGAACTTTCGGATGAAATTAACATTATCAACCTGACCAGTGATGAGGGCAATAAAGGAATGCTTGATCCGTATGTGATCATGCAGAACAAGAAAGATGCAGACAGCCTGGCGATGGATATCCTGACATTTTTGACTGGTGTCAGTATTAAAGATGGAAAACGTTTCCCGCTTTTACGTGATGCGGTAAAGGCAGTTACAAAAAGATCGGATAGCGGACTTTTATATGTGATCGATGAATTAAATGAGATGGAGGATGAAGAAGCGCATCTGCTTGCAAGCCACATAGCAGCGTTTACCGATTATGATTTTGCGGGATTGCTGTTTTCAGATGGGAAAGTGACGCGTAAGATCAGTGCAGACAAGGCTTTAAACATTTTGCAGGTACAGGATCTGATGCTGCCGGATTCTGAAAAAAATGTGGAGGAATATACCAGCATCGAATATTTAAGTATTGCGGTTATGATCGCAATTGGAACCTTTTCTTTGGATTTTATTTATTCAGACAGAAAAATTTATAAAATCGTTGCTTTAGATGAGGCATGGAGTCTCCTGCAGGTAGCACAGGGAGCAGCTTTGTCGAACAAACTTGTACGTGCCGGACGTTCCATGCAGTCCGGTGTATTTTTTATCACGCAGAGTTCTTCCGATCTTCTGGACGAAAAGATCAAAAACAATATCGGTTTGAAGTTCGCTTTTCATTCCACGGATAAGACGGAGATCCGGAATACATTAAGGTTCTTTGGGCTGGATCCGGATGACGAAGGAAATCAGAATGCGATCATGTCTTTAGAGACCGGAGAATGTCTGATGCAGGATATATATGGACGTGTTGGAAAAGTACATACACAGATATTACTGCAGCATGTATTTGACGCATTTGATACCAGACCTCCAAGAAGGGAGGAAGTTTCATGAGAAAGAAATGGGGAATGAAAACAAAAAGACCGCAAAAGCCGCACAAACGGATCCTGTCAGCATTTCTTGTATGCATGCTTCTGACAGGATTATTTTTATCGGC
>ENA-ORMJ01000497-ORMJ01000497.1-human-gut-metagenome-genome-assembly--contig:-NODE-497-length-29636-cov-6.129813_pt1 | contig 29636 bp, 30 predicted proteins | sample MGYA00242100_ERZ508989 | MGnify/ENA primary metagenome ERZ508989 (study PRJEB26280, sample SAMEA2531403) | human gut metagenome | biome: human gut; feature: human-associated habitat; material: faeces...
TTTTATAATTTTACTTATTAATATAAATATTAAGTACTTTATAAGAGATGTTTCGGTAACTTTTCTTGATGTTGGTCAAGGAGACTCTAGCGTAATTATACTTCCTTTTGGTAAAACCATTTTAATTGATACTGGTGGACTTTATTTAAGTGGATATAACATATCAAAAAACAAAACTGTTCCGTATTTAAATTCACTTGGAATAAGTAAAATTGATCTACTTATTTTAACACATGGAGATTATGATCATATTGGAGATACTATAAATTTACTTAATGAAATAAAAGTTGATGAAGTTTTATTTAATAATGATTCTTTTAATGATACTGAAAATAAAATAATTAAAATTTTAGATAAGAAAAACGTAAGGTATAGCAAAAACAGTGATGATTTTAGAAAAATTAGAAACTTATATTTTTTAAATACAAAAATGTACGATAATGAAAACGATAATTCTACGGTTGTTTATTTTACATATGAAAATTTTAGTTTTCTTTTTACTGGAGATGCTTCAAAAGAAAGAGAAGAAGATATAATGGAAAATTACAATATAAAAGATATTTACTTTTTAAAGGTGGGGCATCATGGATCTAAAACAAGCACTGGTTCTAGCTTTATAAAAAACATAAATCCTAAATATTCTATTATTAGTGTTGGAGAAAATAACAGGTATGGTCATCCTAATAAAAACACGTTAAAAAATCTAAAAGATACAACGATTTTTAGAACTGATTTAAATGGTAGTATAAAAATAAAGTTGAAAAAAAATAAATATGAAATTAAGACTTGTGGTCCTTAAAATAAAAAGAGGTAAATGAAAGGAGAATAAAAATGAACGAACTAAAAGAATATAAAGAAAAAATGTTTGAAGATATAAAACATATTGATGAAAACGGTAATGAGTATTGGAATGCTAGGGAGTTAATGCCATTACTTGAATATACTGAATGGCGTAAATTTAAAGGCGTTATTATTAAAGCAATTATTAATTGTAAAAGTAGTAATTATAAAGCCTTAGACCATTTTGTCGGCGCCGACAAAATGGTTTACATAGGTTCTAATACAAAGAGAAATATAAACGATTATAAATTATCAAGATATGCGTGTTATCTAATAGTCCTTAATTGTGATCCAAGAAAGAAAGTAATTGCATTAGCTAAAACTTATTTTGCCATCCAAACAAGAAAACAAGAATTATCTGATAATGAATATAATGTGCTTACCGAAGATGAGAAAAGAATATATAGGAGAAATCAAGTAAAAAAAGGGAATTACAATTTAAATAAAACAGCAATTAATAGTGGGGTAAAAGATTCAGCTAGATTTCATAATGCTGGATATAAAGGACTTTATGATGGAAACACAGCTGATGATATTTTTAAAAGAAAGAAATTAAGATATAGAGAAGATATATTAGATAATATGGGAAGTGAAGAACTTGCGGATAATATATTTAGAATTGCACAAACTGATGCTAAATTAAAAAGGGATAATGTAGATAATGAATATACTGCAAATTCAGTTCATTATGAAATAGGTAAAATAGTAAGAAAGGCAATTAAAGAAGCAGGAGGAACTATGCCAGAAGATTTACCAACACCGAATAAGAGCTTGAAAGAATTAGAAAAAGAAAATAAAAATAATATAAAACTTCAAAATGTTTGTAAGGATTTAGAAAAATATACTTAATAAAATGTATATTTTTAAAGATAAAATGTATATTAAAAATGTTGTATTTAAAAAATATGGTTAACAAATTAGATTGGAAACCATATATTATTGTAGAACGCTTCAGCATGCAAAAGCGTTTTTAGATAGATTTGGAGAAACAAAAAAAAGAGAAATTAGTGTTGTTTCTCCTTTTTTTATTTAAATGTATATATTTTAAAACTTTCTATAAAGACCGATTGCTTTTCCTAAAATGGTACAATTAGGAAGTATTATTGGTGCCATTGTATCATTTTCAGGTTGTAATCTTATGTGAGTTGTTTCCTTATAAAATCTTTTTAACGTAACTTCATTTTCCATTGTCATAGCAACTACTATATCACCATTTCTAGCTACGTTTTGTCTTTGAACGATTACTATATCACCATCAAATATACCAGCGTTAATCATACTTTCACCACTTACTTTTAAAGTAAATACCTCTTCATTACTTGGAATTAAGTACGTAGGTAAGCTAAAATATTCATCTGGAGTTTCAATAGCTTCAATAGGAGAACCAGCGGTTATTTTACCAAGTAATGGTACTTGTGCTACATCTTCATTTAAGTATTCGTTATTTCCAACAATTTCAAGTGATCTATATTTTGAATTTGTTTTTTTTATGTATCCTTTAGCTTCTAGCGCTGTTATGTGTGACTGAATAGTTGCAGGTGAGTTAAGCCCTAAAGCTGCTCCTATTTCCCTTACAGCAGGTGGGTATCCGTGGTTTGCAACATAACTTTTTATATAATCTAATACGTCTTTTTGACGGTTTGTTAATTTTTCCATAATGCCTCCCTTTTTAAATTACATTTATATAATATCACACTTACTTTACATTGTCAAACACTTGTTCGATTTTACTATTGACACATACGTTTGTTCGTGATAAGATTTAATTGTAAACAAACGAAGAGAAAAGGAAGTGGTTTTGATGAAATTATTTAAAGGTTATAAAGGAGTAGCTATAATTTATTTGGTTCTAACAATAATAAACGTAGTTTGGGTTGTTAATTATGAGAAACCATCTAGTGAAAAACAAGTAAGTGCTACAAGAGATGTTGTTTTAAATTCCTAATTATTTATTGATAAATAACCCATTTTGTCTTATAATTAATTTAAAGATAAGAAAGGGTGTTTTTTTTATGAATGATGAAAAAATAATTAATGCTATAAAAGCAATATCGATAGCAGAAATATCTAAAGCACAAAGTGGTCATCCTGGAATAGCACTTGGAGCAGCTCCAATATTATACACTTTATATAGCAAGCACATGAATATTGATGTAACAGATGATAAATGGATTAATAGAGACAGGTTTGTTATGTCAGCAGGACATGGCTCAGCGCTTTTATATGCTACACTTTACATGTCAGGATTTAATTTATCAATTAATGATTTAAAGAATTTTAGGCAAATAGACTCCATAACTCCGGGACATCCAGAATATGGTATAACGCCAGGAGTTGATGCATCAACTGGCCCTTTAGGTCAAGGAATAGCAAATGCAGTAGGTATGGCAGCAGCGGAAAAATACTTATCCGAAAAATTTAATAACTTATTAGATTATAAAGTTTATGCGCTATGCGGGGAAGGGGATTTAATGGAAGGAATCTCTTATGAAGCTTGCTCCCTTGCTGGAAACTTAAAACTAGGAAATCTAATTGTTTTATACGATTCTAACGGTGTAACATTAGATGCTGATGCTAATAAAACGTTTGATGAAGACGTACTTAAAAGATTTGATGCAATGGGATGGCATACGGATTTAGTTGCTGATGGTAATAACCCAATTCTAATAGATATGGCAATATCAAAAGCTAAAAGAAGAACGGATAAACCATCATTTATAGAAATTAAAACAATTATAGGTAAGGACTCCATTCTTCAAGGAACGAATAAAGTTCATGGATCACCACTTACTAAAGAAGATATAAGACAGTTAAAAGATAAATTAAAACTAGATACGAACCTTTTTGCAAACATAAGTTCTTTACGTAAAGAAATGGCTAACTTTATAAGAATTAGAGTAACTCATGATAAAAGAAAATGGGATACTAAATATAATGCTTATATTAATACTTGTGATGATGAAACAAAGAGATTTTTAGAATCATTAACGATTGATAAAAGATATGATATAACAAGATTATTTAAAGATAAAACATTTTCAGATGATGCACTTAGAAATATAAATGGAGCAGTTATGAATGAAATTGCAAATAACTATCCGGCTTTTTTAGGAGGCTCGGCAGACCTTTCATCATCTACTAAAACGTACCTAAATAAATTTGGAGATTTTAGTAGCACTAATTATGGTGGTAAAAACTTCTTTTTTGGTGTAAGAGAACACGCTATGGGTGCGTTTATAAATGGTCTTGCACTATCAGGACTAAGACCTTTTTGCTCTACGTTCTTATCATTTTCAGACTACTTAAAACCATCCATTAGAATGGCTAGTTTGATGAATCTTCCTTGCACTTTTGTATTTACTCACGACTCTGTTATGGTAGGAGAAGACGGTCCAACTCATGAACCAGTTGAACAACTTGCAATGTTAAGAAGCATACCTAATCATTATGTATATAGACCTTGTGATGCTAATGAAATAATTGGTTCTTGGCAAACTATTTTAAATAATGATAAACCATCATCAATTGTTTTATCTAGAAGTAAATGTAAAAATTTAGGTACTACAAATCCTTTAAATGTCAAAAAAGGAGCTTACATAGTAAGAAAAGAAGAAAAACGTTTATTTGGTATTATAATAGCAACCGGATCTGAGGTTTCGCTTGCAATAGATATAGCAGGAAAACTATCAAAAAAAGGTATGGAATTAAGGGTTGTATCAATGCCTTGTATGCGTTTATTTGATGAACAACCACAAAGCTATAAAGATGAAATATTACCAATTGGATATAAGACGTTTGTTATAGAGCGTGCTTCTAAATTCGGATGGCATAAATACGTATATAATGATAAATACATAATGGGTATTGATGAATTTGGATATTCAGGTAAAACAGAAGATGTTTTAAGAAAACTAAAATTAGATGATGATACAATTACAAAAAAAATAGAAAAATTACTTAAATAAATAGAAAAATTACTTTATCTTGATAAAAGATAAAGTTTTTTTGTAACAATTACTAATTTTGTGCTATAATTAACAAGTTAATGAAAAAAGAGGTGTATTTGTATGGAAGAAATAAGAAACGTTGCAATAATAGCTCACGTTGACCACGGTAAAACAACACTTGTTGATGAGTTATTAAAACAATCAGGTACTTTTAGGGAAAATGAAGAAGTAGAAACAAGAGCAATGGACTCTAACGATATAGAAAGAGAACGTGGTATTACAATTCTTGCTAAAACAACTGCAATTAATTATAAGGGTTGCAGAATAAACATCTTAGATACCCCAGGACATGCTGACTTTGGTGGTGAGGTAGAAAGAATAATGCATATGGTTGATGGTGTATTACTTGTTGTTGATGCTTATGAAGGAACTATGCCACAAACAAGATTCGTACTTAAAAAAGCTTTAGAAGCCGGAGTAAAACCAATCGTTGCAATTAATAAAGTTGATAAGCCATCTACCAGAATAGATGAAGTATTAGATGAAGTTTTAGAATTATTTATAGAATTAGGAGCAGATGATGAGCAATTAGAATTCCCAGTTGTGTATGTATCAGCATTAAATGGTACATCAAGCTTGGATAAGGATTTATCTACTCAAAAGCACACCATGGATCCAGTTCTAGATATGATTGTAAAATATATTCCATCTCCAGAACAAGACGTATCATCACCGCTTCAATTTCAACCAGCCTTACTAGACTATAATGACTATGTTGGAAGAATTGGTATTGGACGAATTGCACGTGGTACTATAAGAGAAAATGAAAACGTATCTTGTGTTAGATTAGACGGAACAATTAAACAATTTAGAATTCAAAAATTATTTGGTTTTTTAGGACTTAAGAGAATCGAGGTTAAAGAAGCACACGCAGGAGAAATAGTTGCAATTGCAGGTCTTCCAGATATATCTGTTGGAGAAACTGTGTGTACTGTAGGAAAAGAAGAAGCTCTAGAACCACTTAGAATAGATGAACCAACTCTTCAAATGACGTTTTCTGTTAACAACTCTCCTTTTGCAGGAAGAGAAGGTAAGTTTGTAACAGCAAGAAAACTAGAAGAAAGATTAATAAAAGAAACTCAAAGGGACGTATCTTTAAAAGTAAGACAAAATGATACTGAAAGTTGGATTGTATCAGGACGTGGAGAACTACATTTATCTATTTTAATTGAAAATATGAGAAGACAAGGTTATGAAATGCAAGTATCAAAACCAGAAGTTATTGTAAAGGAAATTGATGGAGTTCCTTGTGAACCATATGAAGATTTACAATTAGAAGTTCCAGAGGAAAACGTAGGTGCTGTAATAGAAGCACTTGGAACACGTGGAGCGGAAATGATTCAAATGACAAATCACCAAAACCAAGTAAGATTAAATTATTCTATCCCATCACGTGGACTTATTGGATTTATGACTGATTATATGACCATGACTAAGGGTTACGGTATTATTAACCATACTTTTAGTGCTTATAAACCAATGGCAGATGCTGTTGTAGGAGAAAGAAAACTAGGAGTTTTAGTTTCTATGGAAAATGGTAAAGCATCAGCATATGGACTTGGTCAATTAGAAGATAGAGGAGTTATGTTTATTGAACCTGGATGTGAAGTATATGAAGGTATGATAGTTGGTGAAAACAATCGTGAAAATGATTTAGCAGTAAATGTTGTAAAACAAAAACAACAAACTAATACAAGAAGTGCTGGTAAAGATCATACGGTAGTATTAAAAAGACCACGTAAATTATCTTTGGAAGTTTGCTTAGATTATATTAACTCTGATGAATTAGTAGAAGTTACACCTGAAAACTTTAGAATGAGAAAGAAAATACTTAATACCGAAGAAAGAAAAAAATTTGATGCAAGAAAAAATAGTTAGTTTTTAAAAACTAACTATTTTTTTATGTTAATTTAATTGAAAAAGCTTTTCCTTTATCTTTTAATACACTATTTATTAGATACTCACTATCTTTAAAGAAATTTTGGATTTCATTATAACAGTCATTATTCATTATTATATTTTTTTCTTTTTCTATTTCGCAAAGTGCTTTATAAATGTTAGATTTTCTTAACTGCTTATTTGTAAAATTCATTATTTCTTCATATTCTAAGAGGTATGAAAATATATCTTGGCAGCTTGTTATTTGATTGCTTAAAAATGGAAAGAATCCGTATTTTTCCTCTCTTACTAAAATGGAGTTTTTAGATACGTTATCATATAATGGACATAGTCTTGCTTGGGCTTTTCTACCATTTACCATGCCGTCTGCTGTAATTCCAAAATTATTTGGAAATCTATCAATATTGCCATATATTCTATCTACAAAGCAAGTTTTTAAGAAAAATGTTTCACCGCCATATTTTTTCATTTTGTTATATCCTTCTATTATGTTAGGACATTCATCAAAAGGTAGATTTACTTTCTCTTTATTTCTCAAAAAAGAAGGTGTAACTAAATATTCTTTCCCATTAAATGTTGCAACGTCATATTTAGCATGTTTTATATCAAGTTGCTTTAGAAAGTATGATATTAAAACTTCAAAATCATTTTCATTTGTGTCTCTATTTTTCTTTAATAATAACTTGGTTCCGTTGTTAAGTAATAACCAATTGATGTTTTCTTTTTCTAAATTAGATACTATAAATGGAATTTCTTCTAAAATTATTCTTCCGTTTTTATCTCTTTTAACCTCTGGAATGGATTGCTTATTGGTATGATTTTGTTTGTAGGTATCATAAAACTCATCCAATCTATTAAAACTTACATCAAAACTTTCTCTGTTATTGTTCTCATCAAATAAGTGATTAGCTTTTAAAATAGTTTTAATTTTATCATCCATTTAAAAAACACCTCTTTTGCAAGCATATACTATAGCATATTCATATTATATTTGCAAATTTTTTTAACCTTTTAAAAAGCTTTATTTAATGGTATAATTTATTTATATAGTAAAGGAATGATTTAAATGAAAAAGTATAAAGTAATGGATGGTAATGAGGCTTGTAGTTATATATCTTATTTATTTAGTGAACTTGCTTCAATTTATCCTATAACTCCAGCTTCTGCTATGGCCGAAAAAGTAGATGAACTATCAAGTAAGAAATTTAACAATTTATATGGTAATCCTGTTAAAGTAGTTGAAATGCAAAGTGAAGCAGGCGCAATAGGTGCTGTACATGGTGCTTTACAAGCAGGATGTCTTGCAACAACTTACACAGCATCACAAGGCCTTTTACTTATGATACCTAGTATGTATAAAATAGCAGGTGAATTACTTCCTTGTGTTATAAATGTAGCGGCAAGATCTATTGCAACTCATGCTTTAAGTATTTTAGGAGATCATCAAGACATATACGCAGTAAGACAAACTGGTTTTGCAATGATTTCATCATCAAGTGTTCAAGATGTTATGGATTTAACTGCGGTATCTTATTTATCTTCAATAGATAATAGGCTTCCTGTTTTAAACTTTTTTGATGGATTTAGAACTTCTCATGAACTTAAAAAAATAGAGGTTTTAGATGGAAAAGATTTAAATTACCTAATAAATAGAAAAGCACTAGAAGACTTTAAAGATAACAGCCTACTTGCTAAAAAAGTAATTCGTGGTACAACCGAAAATGATGATATATATTTTCAAAATACTGAAGCTAGAAATGAAGTTTATGAAAGAATGCCAGACGTTGTAAATAGCTATATGCAAAAGATTAATGAAATAACTGGTAAAAATTATAAACCATTTAATTACTATGGTGATAAGTATGCAAGAAAAGTTATAGTTGCAATGGGATCTGTTTGTGATACAGTGCGTGAAGTAGTTCAAAATGAAGAAGGATTAGGTCTTTTAGAAGTTCATTTATATAGACCTTTTAGTAGCAAATACTTCTTTGATGTTATGCCAAAAACAGTATCTAAAATAGCGGTTTTAGATAGAACAAAAGAACCTGGAAGTGCTGGAGAACCACTATATTTAGATGTATGTGCTATGTATCAAGAAAAGAATATAAAACCTTTAATAGTAGGAGGAAGATATGGTCTTTCTGGTAAAGATACTGACTGTTCTATGATTAAATCTGTATTTGATTTTCTAGATGATAAACCTTTTAATGGATTTACCGTTGGTATAACAGATGATTTAACAAATAAAAGTATTAAGATTAATCCTTATAATATAAAACATAAAGGTACAAGAGAAATACTAGTATATGGTTATGGTTCTGATGGAATGGTAACAGCATCAAAAGATATTATTACCATACTTGGAAATTATACTAATGCATATGTTCAAGGATATTTTAAGTATGATTCTAAAAAATCTGGTGGTGTTACAATATCTAATTTAAGGGTATCAAAAGAAGATATAAAAAGACCATATTATATAAAAAAAGCAAACCTTTTAGTATGTACTAAAGATTCATATTTACTTAAATATGATATAGTAGATAAAATAAAAAAAGGCGGAACATTTATCTTAGTAAGTTCTAAAAAAGGTGATGAATTAATTAAATTTTTACCAAATAAAGTTAAGAAAACAATAATAGATAAAGAAATAAAAATGTATGTAATAGATGCAAATAAAATAGCAGAAGAATGTAACATACCAAATAAAATAAGCATGATATTAGAATCTGCAATCTTTAAGGTTGCAGGATTAGTAAACTATGATTTAATTATAGGAAAAATAAAGGAACAGATTAAAAAGAAGTTTGCTAAAAAAGGTGAGGAAATAGTAAATGCAAATTTAGAAGCTATTAAAAGGTCAGAAGATGCTTTAGAAGAAGTAGAAATAAACATGACTTCTTTAAATGCTGATGAAAAGATAAATCCTAGTTTAATAACTGATAAAGTTCTTCTATATGAATCTAGTTTAAAAGGAGATAGCTTAACTGTTAAAGACTTTATTAAAAATAAAGATGGTTCATTTAAACCAGGTACTTCTAAGTTAGAAAAAAGAGATATTGCAAAGATGCTTCCTTGTTGGAATAAGGAAAATTGCATAGAATGTAATATGTGTGCGTTAGCTTGTCCTCATGCTGTTATAAGACCTTTTGCGCTAACAATTGATGAAGTTAATAAGTTTAACTTAGAGGGTAAGGTAAAAAAGATACCTGGAAAAGATGATTTATATTTTTACATGGCAATATCAAAAGAAAATTGCACAGGATGCGGTGTGTGTGCATCTGTTTGTCCTGCAAAAGAAAAAGCACTTAAGATGAAGGAAGCGGTAAAAGTAGAACGTAAAAATGTAGACATGATTTTTGATACTGTTAAAAATAAGAATATTTTACCTAAAACAACGATAAAGGGTTCACAGTTTGAAAAACCATTATTCGAATTTTCTGGAGCTTGCGCAGGATGCGGACAAACACCTTACGTTAAATTATTAACACAACTTTTTGGTGAAAGATTAGTAATTGCAAACGCAACAGGATGTTCTTCTATATACGGAGGATCTCATCCAGCGATGCCATATAGCATATCTTGGGCTAATTCTTTATTTGAAGATAATGCTGAATTTGGATTAGGTATTAAAATGGGAGATATACTTCAAAAAGAAAAACTTATTCATATTTTTGAAAACAGTAATTTATCAGAAGAAAATAAAGAATTAGTAGATAACTGGATTAATAATGATTATGATTTAGAAAGTTCAAAAAAATTAATAAACAACTTTGATTTTAATGAAGCTATTAAAGCAGAAAGATTAAAGAAATATATTTTACCTAAAACAACTTGGATAATAGGTGGTGATGGCTGGGCTTATGATATTGGCTTTGGCGGATTAGATCATGTTATGGCAAGTGGAGAGGACGTAAACGTACTAGTTTTAGATACAGAAGTTTACTCAAATACTGGAGGTCAAAAGTCTAAGTCTACTAGAAGTGGTGCAACTGCTAAATTTGCATCAGGTGGTAAAACTGGCACTAAAAAAGATTTGGCAAGAATATTTATGTCATATGATAACGTTTATGTTGCATCAATATCTTTAGGAGGCAATATGCAGCAGACAATAAAAGCATTAGATGAAGCTGAAAAACATAAAGGTCCATCAATTGTAATTGCATATGCACCTTGCATTACACACGGAATTAAAAGTGGTATGAAAAACAGTATAAAAGAAGAAAAACTTGCAGTAGAAAGTGGATACTGGCCATTATTTAGATATAATCCAGAAAATGATAAGTTAACACTTGATTATAAGAACCCAAACTTTGACAAGTATGAAGAGTTCTTAAATAATGAAAACAGGTATCAGATGACAAAATTAGTTAATGAGAAAAAAGCAGAAGAATTATTTAAATTGAATAAAGAATCTGCAATTAAAAGATTTGAATTTTATAAGAAACTATCAGAAGAAGAATAAGTCTTTACATTAAATACTTATTTTTCTTTTTCTTAATGTTAATATATTGTATAATTAAGAAGGTGATTAATATGATAAATACTTTAAAAATAGATGAAATATATGAAGCAGAAGTAATAGGATTAGAAAATGAAGGAAAAGGTGTCTGCAAAGTAGGTGGCATAATTGTTTTTGTTCCTAAAACATTAAAGGGTGAAAAAATAAGATTTAGAGTAACTGAAATAAAAAAGAATTTTGCAAAGGGTAAGTTAGTCCAAGTTTTAAAAGAATCTGATAAAAGAGTAAAACCATCTTGTCCTTATTATGAAGAGTGTGGTGGTTGTAATTTAAGACATCAAGAAATGAAAGAAAATCTGAAGTTTAAAAAGGAAAAAATAGAAAATGCACTTAAAAGAATAGGTAAGATAGACAAAAAAGTAGAAGATGTTATTCCGTCTTTTAAAAATGATAATTATAGAAATAAAATTAGTTTAAAAGTAGAAGATGATAAAATTGGTTTTTATGGAGAAGGAACTTACCAGCTAATAGATATAGATAATTGCCTTCTTGCGGTAAGTGAGATAAATGAAGCTATTAAAGTTATTAGAACATATATAAAAGGGTTTAAAAACAAGATAAAAACGGTTACCATAAAGTATGGTAATGCAATGGATGATATTTTAATAGATATATATTCTTTAAGCCAAGATGATGTAGGAATAATAAATTATTTAACTTCTAATATAAGTAATTTAAAAACGGTTATATTTAATGATAAGGTGCTTTTTGGAACAGGATATATAAAAGAGATATCTAACGGACTTATGTTTAATTGTTCTTCTAAATCATTTTTCCAGGTAAATGGTATGCAAGCTGAAAAGATGTATGATGAAGCTATTAAACTTGCTAAGTTAAAAAAAGATGATGTGGTTCTTGATTTATACTGCGGAACAGGTACTATTGGTATGATTTTATCAAGTCATGTTAAAAAGGTAATTGGAGTTGAAATAGTAGAAGATGCTATTATTAATGCAAGAGAAAATTTAAGAATAAATGACATAAATAACGAAAGCTTTATATGTGGTGATGCATCTAAGGTAGTAAGCAAAATAAAAGAAAAAATAGACGTTTTGTTTGTTGATCCACCACGTGCTGGAGTAGATAGAAAGGCTGTTGCAATAATTAAAAAAATGATGCCAAGAAAAATAGTTTATATATCATGTAACCCAGTTACTATGGCAAGAGATTTATCTTATTTAAATGACATGTATGACATTAAAAAGATAGTACCATTTGATATGTTTCCTAATACTAGCCACGTTGAATGTGTTACCGTTTTAAAGTGCAAGAACAATGATAAATAAAGAAAAAACCATGAGAAATGATATAAAAATAGATCAGAAAGAAAGTGATGCATGTGAATGAAAATTTAATTAGAAACGAAAATAATATTATATTTTATGAAGATTCTAATGGAAATTCTAAAGTTGAAGTTGTTTTAAAAGAGGATAATGTTTGGTTAAATACAAATGCTATTGCAAATTTATTTGATGTAGATAGAACAGTTATTACAAAACATATTAACAATATATATAGCGAAGAATAATTGCCAAAAAAATTAACTTGTGCAAAAATTGCACAAGTTCAAAAAGAAGGAAATAGAAAAGTTTCCAAAAAAAGATTATTATAATTTAAATATGTGAGGGGAGAAAATTATGATTAGGTGTAAAACTGAAATTACTCAAAGAGAGTTAGATGCTTTGATAGAAATTGAACTATCAAGTGAAAAAAATGTAAGGAAAAGGAAAATTAGCAGAATTATATTTCTTGTAAGTGCTATTTTGTTAGCTTTATTAGCTACTAATTTTCATTATAATGTTGCATGGGCCACGATTTTAAGTGTTTTGTGTGTATTTACCATATTTATGGCAACCATTGGAGTGAAATTAGAACAAAAGATGATTTTGAAAATGTTACAAAATAAAATGGATGAAAAAATGAAGTTAGGAGTAAGAGAGTATGAATTCAACGAAAAAGGAGTTATCATAGATTCTAAAATTGGACATAGTGAAAATGAGTGGAGTGTATTTAAGTTATGGGGAACATACAAAGACTATATTTATTTGAAAAAATTTAATGATAGTATTGTTCTTGTGAATAAAAATGGCTTGTCAGATGATAATTTGAATGAATTAATTACTTTACTTAGTACGAATGTAAAATCCAATTAAAGAATAAAAAAATAGTATTTAGTTAATTTGGAGATAAAAGAGAAATCAGAGGGATATAACATGCAAGAGAAAATAATAGAAGCGTTACATTTTTATGGTATTAAAGATGAGAAATATAAAAAAAGATGTCTTGAAGTTGTATATGATATAAATAATAATGAAGTGTTAAAAAATAAAGTAGAAGAATTATTTTATAAACTATATGATAGAAATAAAGAAAGTCTTTCTAAGCTTTGGAAAGCGAAAAAGGTAAGTGAGTTATTTGGAGAATGTGACTTGTTTATAACATCAGTTATGATTTTATTAGGTTATGATATACACAGGAAAAATATGAGTAAATATAACTTATCGGACGAACAAAAAAGTATTCATATAAAAAGAGTTAAAAATGCACTATTAGATGATATATATATAAGAGGATATGAAAGCGTTAGAATATCTCAAATGCTTTGGGCTAGTTACTTTATCAATTTAAGAATAATTGAAGTAGGTGGTTTTCAGTACGAGTTAGTATCAGAAAATCCTATTACTAAAGAGAAGGAAGAATGCATAAAAATGCACGTGCCGAAAGGAGCTAGTTTAAATGAAGAAGACGTACGTAGTTCAATAAGAAAATCTACTTATGAAATAGAAAGATATTTTAATGTTAAAGATATTAATTATTACATAGAGTCGTGGCTTTTAAGTCCTGAGGTCTTAGCGTTATTAGATGATAATTCAAATATACTAAAATTTAGTAAGTTGTTTTCTATAAAATCAATGGGAGAGTGCACTAGAGATATTTTGGATTTTGTTTTTAATGACGTTTATATAAAAGACTATAATTTATTAGTATGTAAAACATCTTTACAAGTAAAATTAAAGAGTTTATTAATAAATAAAAAAGAAATTCATATAGGTATTGGAAAATTAAAACAGGTTGACCAAATTTAAGTGTTGTGTTAATATCATTTTAGAAAATAGGAGATATTCTTATGGAAGAAAAAAAGCAAAAAAATATAAAAAAACTAGCTGTAGTAGCATTTATAGTATCTATATTATCTTTGGCGATAGCATATACAGCAGTTAGTAAAATGATGATAGTTGTAAAAAGAAATACGGTAATATCTGATTCAAGATGGAATGTTCACTTTGATAATTTAGAATCTAAAACATCTGGTGGTGCCAAAATAATTAGATATCCAAGTCTAAAATATGATAAAACTTATATTGGTGATTTTTCTGTTTCACTAACAAAACCAGGTGATAGTGTTTTGTTTACTTATGATGTAGTTAACTCAGGAAGTTTAAGGGCAAAGTATCAAAAAACACTCGTAAATGACATGGAAAAGAAAAATAAAATAACATTAGCAATAGCTAAAACGATATTTGAGGAAGCTGATTTTGATGGTGATGGAAAAACGGATGATAAAGAAATAGAAAAAGTAATTAACAATATTACCATAGAAGATAAGATATTTAAAGAAACACTTCAGCCAAATGAAGTTCATTCTTGTTATTTGAAAATAAGTTTTGATGGAAATGAACTTCCGAAGGGTAATATAAAGCTTAATTTAAATATTAAGTACATATTTGTACAAGAATGATTTTAATAATTTTTAATAATAATTCTATTGACTTATAAATAGCAAGTTGATAGAATTATTTTTGTTAGTTACCTTACAAAAGTGTGGTGAATATTATGGAAAGAAAAGTAGCTTTCGAAATAAAGAGACTTGATAATTTAATAAATAGGAAAATATTAAAGTATCTAAAAAAAGAAAACATAAAAAATATATCCCACGTACAAGCTGAAATATTAAGATACTTGTATGTAAATAGGGATAATACCGTATATCAAAGTGATATTGAAAAGGAAGCAGATATAAGGCGCTCGACCGTATCTGGCATCTTAAAGACAATGGAGAAAAATGGTTTAATAAAAAGAATTGATTCCAAAAAAGATACTAGAAAAAAAGAAGTTACTTTAACTAATTTAAGTGTAAAAAGACATAATGAAATGAACATAAAAGTTCAAAAGTTTGAAAAAGAACTATTAAATGGCATATCATTAGAAGAGAAAAAAGTATTTTTTAAGGTGATTGATAAATTAGCGGATAATTTAAAATAAGAAAGGAAAAGATTATGACTAAGTTGTTAAAAGAATTTAATAAAAAAGATTATTTTTTAGTACTTGTATGTACTTTGTTAATTATATTTCAGGTATGGCTTGATTTAAGACTTCCTGATTATATGTCTGAAATAACAAAGCTAGTTCAAACAGAAGGAAGCAAGATGTCGGACATACTATCACAAGGTGGTTATATGCTTTTATGTGCATTAGGTTCGCTTATATCAGCATTTATAGTTGGATACTTAACATCTTATATTTCTGCAACATTCTCTCAAAAGACTAGAAAAACCTTATTTACCAAGGTACAAAGTTTTAGTATGGAAGAGATAAAAAAGTTTAAAACTAGTAGCTTAATTACAAGAACAACAAATGATATTACAAACATTCAAATGTTTATATCAATGGGACTTCAAATGCTTATAAAGGCACCTATTACTGCCGTATGGGCAATTCTTAAAATATTAGGTAAAAATTATAGATGGAGTATTGCAACAGGAGTTGCGGTAGTTGTTATGCTATCTGTTATAGGCACGTTAATGCTTATTGTTTTACCAAGATTTAAAATTGTTCAAAAGCTAATCGATAACATAAATGATAAAACCCGTGAGAACTTAACTGGAGTACGTGTTATAAGAGCGTTTAATGCTGAAAAATATCAGGAAGATAGGTTTGAAGATGCTAATCAAAAACTTACTAATACGCAGATGTTCAACCAAAGAATGATGTCTATAATGTCTCCTACAATGTATCTTATAATGAATTTACTTCCTCTTTCTATATATGTTATAGGAGCAGGCTTAATTAATAGTGCAGGTTTATTTGATAGATTAAACTTGTTTAGTGATATGGTGGTATTTTCAAGTTATGCAATGCAAGTTATTATGGCGTTTTTAATGCTTGCAATGATATTTGTAATGTATCCTAGAGCAAGTGTATCAGTAGAACGTATTATGGAAGTTATTGATACTAAAACAAAAATAACTGATGGAGAATTTTTAGGTAATACTAAATTAATGGGAGAAGTTGAATTTAAAAACGTATCATTTAAATATCCTGATGCTGATGAATATGTTCTTAAAAACATTTCTTTTAAGGCAAAAAAGGGAGATACACTAGCACTTATTGGCTCAACTGGATCTGGTAAGAGTACGATTGTAAACCTTATTATGCGTTTTTATGACGCAACGGAAGGTGAAATACTAATAGATGGTAAAAACATAAAAGAATATAAGTTAGATGCTTTATATAAAAAGATAGGTTATGTGCCTCAACGTGCCGTTATGTTTAATGGTAGTGTTAAATATAACATTTCTTATGGTGATAAAAAAGTAAGCGAAAAAGATATGAAAAACGCTGCCCGAGTTGCACAAGCATCTGAATTTATAGATAAGATGCCAAAAGGATATGATGCAAACGTATCATCCGGCGGAACTAATATATCTGGTGGTCAAAAGCAAAGACTTGCAATAGCACGTGCGGTAGCGAAAGACCCAGAAATATTCGTATTTGATGATTCGTTTAGTGCGTTAGATTATAAAACCGATTATACCTTAAGAAAAGAACTTAAGAAAAATGCTAAAGATAAAACTAACATAATTGTTGCACAAAGAATTGGTACTATTTTAAATGCAGATGAAATAATCGTATTAGAAAATGGTTTTGTTAAGGGATGCGGCACTCACGCTGAACTATTAAAGAAGTGTAAGGTTTATAAGGAAATAGCTTTATCACAATTATCAAAGGAGGAACTTGAAAATGAATAATCGAGATAACGAAAACAAGGCGCCTCAAAGAAGAATGCATGGACCAAATAGAGGTGATTTCGAAAAACCAAAAAACTTATCCTTGACGGTGAAAAAGCTATTTAGTTATTTAAAAAGTTTTATGCCATTTATAATAATAGCACTTATTTTTGCAGGGGCATCCTCAGTATTTTCAATAATAGGACCTAATAAATTAAGTGATTTAACTGATGAATTATCTAAGGGACTAGTTTTGGATAAAAATAAGATAGAAGTTATAAGCAAAGATATTTCATCTACCTTAAATGAAGAAAACATAAAAGAAATAACAACCAAAATATATAAAAATGAGGATATATCTGGTGTAAGTGATGAAGATAAAGCAACTTTTATGAAAATAATTTCTAGCATGGATAAAAATGATAGCAGTGCTATGATAAAAAGTATTTTAGATATGCCAAGATCTATTCAACGATTACTTCTTCCAGAAAGTACGATTAATAAAAAGAAAATAACAACTGATGATAAAGTAATATTCTTAAAAGAAATGAATGGTATTACTAAAAAATCATCTGCAAAAGATATTTATGCTAAATTAGATAAATTACCAAATAGTATATCTAGTCTTATTAAACCTTCAATTAACATGAATGCTGTTAAGAAAATAGTTATATTCTTACTTACTATTTATTTAGTAAGTGCGCTATTTAACTTCTTAGAAGGATTTATAATGGCTAGTGTTGCAAATGATTTTGCAAGAAATCTTAGAAGCAAAATCTCGGTAAAAATAAATCGTCTTGCATTAAAATACTTTGATACACATTCAAATGGTGACATATTATCACGTGTTACAAATGATGTTGATACGGTAGCGCAGACAATGTCTCAAAGTCTTGGTTCATTTGTTTCTGCAATAGCATTATTTATAGGATGCGTAATTATGATGTTTAAAACTAATTGGATACTTGCTATAACGGCTATTTTATCATCACTTATTGGATTTATATTTATGTCTTTTATCTTAAGCAAATCTCAAAAATACTTCTTAGCAAGACAAGTAGAGTTAGGAAAATTAAATGGACACATTGAAGAGATATATTCATCTCATAACGTGGTTAAAGCATATAATGGTAATTATGATGCATCAAAGAAATTCGATGAATTAAATGAAAACGTATTTGAATGTAATCGTATGAGTCAATTTTTATCTGGTCTTATGCCATCTATGATGAGTTTTATTGGTAATTTTGGATATGTGGCAGTATGTGTTGTTGGTGCGCTTTTAACAATAAATGGAAACATAAGTTTTGGTGTAATAGTTGCGTTTATGATATACGTAAGATTATTTACTTCACCATTATCTCAAATAGCACAAGGAATGACCTCACTACAATCTACTTGTGCAGCTGCAGAAAGGGTATTTGAGTTTGTTGAAGAGCCTGAAATGGAAGATGAAAAACATCTAAAGAAAAAGTTGGATACTAAGAAAGTTAAAGGAAACATTGAATTTAATCACGTTAAATTTGGATATGATAGTGATAAAGTAATCATAAATGATTTTAATTGTAAGGTAAAACCTGGTCAAAAAATTGCAATAGTAGGTCCAACAGGAGCTGGTAAAACAACGATGGTTAATTTACTTATGAAATTCTATAACATAAATGATGGTGACATATTAATTGATGGCGTATCAATTAAAGAACTAAAAAGAGAAAACATACATGATTTATTTATCATGGTACTTCAAGATACTTGGTTATTTAACGGAAGCATAAGAGATAACATTAAGTATAATAAAAATAGAGTTTCTGATAAAATAATAGAAAAATCGTTAGAAACAGTTGGAGCACTTCACTTTGTAAAGTCTCTTCCTGGAGGACTTGATTATCAAATAACGGATAGTGAATCAATATCAGCAGGACAGAAACAACTTCTTACAATAGCTCGTGGTATGGTAAAAGATGCTCCATTTCTTATTTTAGATGAAGCAACATCATCAGTAGATACAAGAACGGAAGAACTTGTTCAAAAAGCAATGGATAAGTTAACCAAGGGAAGAACTTCATTTATAATTGCACATAGACTATCTACGATTAAAAACGCTGATATAATATTAGTTATGAAAGATGGTAATATAATAGAGCAAGGAAATCATAAAGCATTAATGAAGAAAAATGGTTTTTATGCTGATTTATATAATTCACAATTTAAAAATTAATAATTATAAATATTAATCATTTATTTGATTAATATTTTTTTTGGAATAAAAATGAGTTATAATTATAATTAAGGAGAGTTGATATGAAAAAGGTAGAGTTACATTTACACTTAGACGGAAGTGTAAGAGAAAGTACGATAGCAGAATTTTTAGGTGTAAATGAAAATGACATAGAAAATATGCTGCACGCAAGTGATTTTAATTGTGATTTAAAAGAGTATTTAACTAAGTTCGATATGCCATTAAAAGTTATGCAAACAAAGGAAAATTTAAGTAGAATTGCAAGAGAATTAGGCGAAGACTTAGAAAAAGATGACATAATATATGCAGAAGTCAGGTTTGCACCACAATTGCATACAAAAAATGGATTATCATATGATGATATTGTGCTTTCTGTTATAGAAGGTTTTAAAAAGTGTAACATAAAAATAAACGTAATTTTATGTATGATGAGGGGTGCAAGTTATATAAATAATTTAAAAACTATAGAAGTTGCAGAAAAATATCTAAATAAAGGAGTAGTTGCACTTGATTTAGCAGGTGATGAAAAACACTTTAAAACAAAGGATTATGAAGAATTGTTTAAGGTAGCTAAAGAAAAAAATATTCCTTTTACAATTCATGCTGGAGAAGCAGATAATGCAAATAGCGTATTAGATGCAATAAGTTTTGGTGCAAAAAGAATAAGTCATGGAATAAGAATAATAGATGATAATGATGCCATAGATGAAGTTATAAAAAATAACGTTACTTTAGAGGTTTGTCCAACAAGTAATTTACAAACTAAAGCAGTAGAAATATATAAGAATCATCCTATAAAAAAGTTATATGAAAAGGGTGTTTTAATAACTGTTAGTACTGATAATAACACGGTGTCAAACACTACTTTATCCCTTGAGTATGAACGTCTTAGATCTTACTTTGACTTTACTGACAATGACTTTTTAACTTTTAACATAAACGCTATTAACGCGGCATTTATAAGTGATTTAGAAAAGAAAAAATACATAAAAATATTAAAGGGAGATTAATATGAAGTTATATGTAATTAGACATGGGAGAACGCCTTGGAATGAAAAAGGATTGATGCAAGGCATAGAAGATATAAAACTTAGCTTAACAGGAAAAAAAGAGGCTGAAGATATAAGAGAAAAATTAAAAGATATAAACTTTGATATATGTATTTCATCTCCACTTAAAAGGACTTTAGAAACGGCTAATATAGTAACAAATGGAAAGTGCAAAATTATTACTGATGAACTTTTAATTGAAAGAAATTTAGGAGAATTTGAAGGAAAAAAATACAATGATTATCAAAAATTGAATTACTGGGACTATAAACTAAATAATGATTTATATGGTGTAGAACCGGTTAAAGCCATACTTAAAAGAACATCATCTTTTCTAAATAAGTTAAAAGAAAAAGATTTTAAGACGGTTTTAATAGTATCTCACGCTGCAACTATAAGAGCAATTAATTATAATATAATAGGTTATGATTCTAATACAAAGTTTTTAGAGTTTAAACCTGTTCATGGAAAGGTTTATGAATATGAAATATGATGAAGAAAAATACAGGTTAAGAACGATAAAACATGATGAAAAATATTTAAGGCAAACATCATCTGACGTGTTAAAGGGTGATCCTGATTTAAAACAGGAAATAGAAATATTATCTAATTATTGCAGAAGTAATGGTAATTTAATGGCTCTTGCATCAGTTCAAATTGGGATTCCTAAAAAAATTATATACATTATGAAAACTGATGAATATGACGCTTTAAAAGAAAATGATTTTGAAGACAAAAAAATAGTTATGATAAATCCATGTATATTAGAAGAAAAAGGAGAAACCTACTATTGGGAGGCTTGTGCTAGTTGTATGGATAATATGGGACTTGTTAAAAGACCTTACAGTATAAGAGTAGAGTATTTTGATCAGGATTTTAATTTGAAAACAGAGGTATTTGAAGGCTTTAAGGCAACGGTGCTTTCCCATGAGTATGATCATTTATTTGGTATATTACATATTGATATAGCAGAAAAAATATATGATATGCCGCAGGATGAAAGAAAAAAATTTAGAAGCCTTGATGAAAATAAATATTTAGTTGTTTCTAAAACAAAAAAGTATAAACATCCATTAAGATAATTTATATTTAGATATTAATAAAGGAAGTGGTTAAATTGATAAACATTTATACAACTGATAGCAAAAAGAAATTTAAAGAACTAGAAAATTTAAGAAAAGGTTGCTGGATAGATTTAATAAAACCAACTGATGATGAGATAAAAGAGGTATCAGAAAAGACAAATACGGATTTAGATTTACTTATGAAACTTACCGATGACGAAGAACTACCTAGAACTGAGATAGGTGAAAATGCAACTTTAATAGTAGTTGATACACCTTATATGACGGATTCAAGATATAAGCATAAGTATAATACTGATCCGCTTGGTATAATAATTAATAATGATGGATATTTCATTACAATATCCCTAAAAAAACAAACATTTTTAGATGACTTTAAAAATAATCGAATAAAAAATTTTGATATTAAAAAAAGAACGAAATTCGTAATTCAAATCTTACTTAGGGTAGCAGGTGTTTATCAAAAAGAACTTACCTCAATTAATAATTATATAAATAAAAAAGAAGAAACACTTCATAAGTCTACCGATAACAAAGAATTAGTTGACCTTCTTAACATTGAAAAGACATTGGTATATTTTTCTACATCACTAAAAGCTAATGACGTAGTGCTTGAAAAACTTGCAAAAGGAAACGTACTTACTCTTTATGAAGATGATATGGACTTGTTAGAAGATGCAATGATAGAAAATAAACAAGCAATTGAAATGGCTAGTATATACCGTGAAATATTAACTAGTATGACAGATACTTACGCAACTATAATTTCTAATAATTTAAATGACGTAATGAAGTTTTTAGCGGGAATTACAATAGTATTTTCAATACCTACCATGGTTTCATCATTTATAGGAATGAACGTACCACTTGGTTTTGTTGGAAAGTCTAGCATAAGTTTTATTTTGATAATTGTTTTTTCATTTGTTTTATCAATTATAATTGCAATTATACTAAAAAAGAAAAACATGTTATAATTATAGGGGAAAGTAGAAAGGAAATAAAATTATGACTAAAAAGTTAAAAAAACAATTAACGGAACTTATTATTTTTGCAGGTATAGTTTTATGGTGTGTGTTTAATTATAATATATTTTTTGATTTTATAAAATTCGTATTAAAACTTGCAATGCCTATAATAGTTGGAATTGCAATAGCATTTATAATAAATGTTCCTATGAAACAAATTGAAAGAAAGATATTTAATATTGATAAAAGAAAGCATAAGAAGTTTATAAGATTAATATCGCTTACGTTGTCTATTGCTTTAATCTTTGGTATTTTAGGACTTATATTATTTTTAATAATTCCTGAAGTTATAGAAGCAGTAGGACAAATCAGTCGTAACTTACCATCCAATTTTAACTGGGTAAACGACATATCAAATAAAGCTCAAGAATTATATCCAGGCTTTAAAGATTATATCAAAAACATTGATGTTAAAAATATATTATCAACAAGTGGAATTCATATGGGTAACATAGTAAATGTTGTAGTATCATTTTTATCAAGTACAATATCTAAAATAGTTATGTTCTTCTTTGGATTTATTATTGCAATTTATATTTTAGCAGACAAAGAAAACCTTGCTAGGCAAACAAAAAAATTATTAAAAGCATTTATGCCTGATAAAGTATCAAACGAAGTAGTTAGAATAGTTAAACTAACTAATGTTACGTTTACTAAGTTTTTAACTGGTCAATGCTTAGATTCCGCATTAACTGGTTTTGAATTCTTTATAATTTTATCAATAATAAAAGTGCCATACGCGCTAATACTTGGTGTGTTATTTGCGGTTACTGCTCTTATTCCATACGTTGGAGCATTTATTACTCTTGTTGTTGGAGCGCTTTTAGTTGCGGTATCAAACCCAATAAACGCATTATGGTATACGATAGCATTTTTTGCACTTCAACAATTTGATGATAACTTTACTTATCCTAAAATAGTAGGTAAATCAGTTGGACTTCCGGCTCTTTGGGCACTTGTTGCAGTTTTAATTGGAGGCTCTATATTTGGATTTGTTGGAATGATAATAAGTATACCAATATCATCTGTTTTATACACACTATTAATAGAATATGTTAATTACAAAATAGAGAAAAAATGTAAATAAAACCATTGACATATAATTTAATTTAAAGTATACTTAAGTAGTAATCATTACTATTTAGGAGTTATATATGAGATATTCGAAACAGAGCGAAGAAGTATTAAATGCGGTTTTAAATTCTAATAATCATCCAGATGCTAAAGAAATTTATGAACTAGTAAAATTAAAAATACCTAACGTAAGTTTAGGTACCGTTTATAGAAACTTAAATATTTTGGCAAATGAAGGTTTAATAAGAAAAATAGAACTTGATGATGGTAATGATAGATTTGATAAAACGTTATGTTTGCATAACCATTTAAAGTGCACGAAGTGTGGTAAGGTAATAGATATCACGCCAAAACTTAATAGCAAAGAAATAAAAGAAATAGAAAGTAAAACAGGTTTTAAAATTACTGATAGTAGTTTTAATATAAATGGAATATGTGAAAAATGTAAAAAAGAAAGGAATTATTAATTATGGAATTAAAAGGAAGTAAAACAGAAAGCAATTTAATGGCTGCATTTGCAGGAGAAAGTCAAGCAAGAAATAAGTATACATATTTTGCAAGTAAGGCTAAAAAAGAAGGATATGAACAAATAGCAGGTATTTTTGAAGAAACTGCAAATAATGAAAAAGAACACGCTAAGATATGGTTTAAACTACTTAATGGCGGAGATATTCCTTCAACAAAAGAAAACTTAAAAGCAGCAGCAGAAGGTGAAAACTATGAGTGGACAGATATGTATAAAGAGTTTGCCCAAACTGCAAAAGAAGAAGGATTTGATAAGATAGCAACTCTTTTTGAAGAAGTAGCTAAAATAGAAAAACACCACGAAGAAAGATACATAAAATTATTAGGAAATATAAATGATGATTTAGTATTTAAAAAGGGTGAAGAAACAGTTTGGATTTGCCGTAATTGTGGATACGTATACGTAGGAGATGAAGCTCCAAAGGTATGCCCAGTATGTGCTCATCCACAAAGTTTCTTTGAGAAAAAAGCAAATAATTATTAATGATTAAAGTGACATACATTGTCACTTTTTTCTTGAAAAAAATGATAGGAGTATTTTTATGAAGAAGAGGAAAAAGAAATTAGACATAATATATGAAGATAAAGAAATATTAGTTGTAAATAAGCCAAGTGGAATGCTTACTGTGTCAACTCCTAAAGAAAGAGAAAAAACGTTATTTCATGAGGTGTCATCATACGTTAAAAAAAGTAATCCAAGAGCTAAAGTATTTATAATTCATAGACTAGATAAAGATACGTCAGGTATTGTTATGTTTGCCAAAAATCAAAGTGTTAAATATAATTATCAAAATGCTTGGGATAAATTATGTATAAAAAGAGGATATATTGCAGTTGTAGAAGGTATTTTAAAAGAAAAAAGTGGTATTATTAAATCTTATTTAAAGGAGACAAAAACACTTTTGGTATATTCCAGCAACGACTCTAAAAATGGAAAATTAGCTATTACTAAGTATAAGGTTTTAAAAGAAAGTAAAAAGTATTCTATGTTAGATATTGAAATAAAAACTGGTCGTAAAAACCAAATAAGGGTTCATATGAGTGATATAGATACTCCAATAGTGGGCGATAAAAAATATGGAAATAAAAAAAGTCATTTTAAAAGACTTATGCTTCATGCTTATAGCCTTGAGATCATAAATCCTAAAACTAAAAGAAAAATGAACTTTTTATGTGATGTGCCAAAGACTTTTAACGATTTATTTAAGGAGGATTAATTATGAATACTTTTATATGTTATCCTAAATGTTCTACTTGTAAAAAGGCAGAAAAATATTTAAAAGATAATTGCGTAGCATACGAACTTAGAGATATAAAACTAAATAATCCAAGTAAAAAAGAATTAGACTCTTTTATTAAATTATCTGGTAAGGACATAAAGTCATTTTTTAACACAAGTGGGCTTGTTTATAAAAACTTAAATTTAAAAGATAAACTTGCTAATATGTCATATGACGAAAAACTAGATTTATTATCGGGTGATGGTATGCTAGTTAAAAGACCTATTTTAGTTACTAAAGATAAAGTATTTGTGGGTTTTAAAGAAAAAGAGTGGTGTGAAATAATAAAATAGTAACAGGTGATGATATGAAAGATCTTGAATTTTTATCGCGCAGTTTAATTGCACATCGCGGCTATTACAACAATAAAAAAGGCATTCCAGAAAACTCTGTTTTAGCATTTAAAAAAGCGATTGATAATAATTACTTGATAGAACTTGATGTTCGTTTAACTAAGGATCAAAAATTAGTTGTGTTTCACGATGACAACTTAAAAAGAGTATGCGGCGTAAATAAAAGGGTTAAAGATTTAACCTATAGAGAATTATTAAGGTATAATCTTTTTGATACAACATTAAAAGTACCATTATTTAGTGATGTTATAAAACTAGTAAATGGTAGGGTTCCAATTTTAATAGAAACTAAGTATCATAATAGATATGGCGTTTTAGAGAAAATACTTATAAATGAACTTTCTAATTATAAAGGCCTTTATGCTATTCAAAGCTTTTATCCTATGTCTCTTTTATGGCTTAAAAGAAATACTAAAGATATTCCAATTGGTTTGTTGTCCAGTAATTTTAAAAATGATTTAAATCGCTTAAAAAGCATTATTGGAAAAACTTTGATACTTGATTTATTTTTTAAAACTGATTTTATTTCATACGATGTAAAAGGTCTTCCAAATAATTATTTATCATATAAAAGAAATAAAAAGAAAATAGTTATATGGACCATAAAGAATAAAAAAGATTATGATTTAGCTAGACAATATACTGATTCTTTAATTTGTGAAAATTTTGATTGGTTATAAAACTTGAAAAAAATCATGAATTTGTATTATAATGTTAGGTATGAAAGGTGAGTTTTAAATTGAGAGTAGCAAGAGATTGGAAGGATTATGAAATCCTTGACATGGCAAATGGTGAAAAGTTAGAAAGATGGGGTAATTATATTCTTCAAAGACCAGACCCACAAATAGTATGGCAAGATAAAAGTTTTAAAGATAAATGGAAGAAAGTAGATGCCATATATTACAGAAGTAAAAAAGGCGGCGGACACTGGGAAAATGTAAATAACATTAAGGCATCTTGGCAAGTTAAATATAAAGACTTAACATTTAATATAAAACAAATGGGATTTAAACATACAGGTCTTTTTCCTGAACAAGCAGTTAACTGGGATTATATGATAGATAAAATAAAAAACAGTAATAGAAAAATAAAGGTACTTAATTTATTTGCATATACTGGTGGTGCTACAGTTGCGTGTGCTTATGCAGGCGCAGACGTAGTTCACGTTGACTCATCACGTGGTATGGTTTTGTGGGCTAAAGAAAACATAGAATCCTCTAATCTTACAGATAGATACGTTAGATTTATAGTAGATGATGTTATTAAGTTTGTTAAAAGAGAAATAAGACGTGGTAATAAGTATGATGCTATTATAATGGATCCACCATCATTTGGAAGGGGTGCAAATGGTGAGGTTTGGAACATAGAGGAAAGTTTATATCCTTTAATTAAGTTATGTATGGAAGTGTTAAGTGATAATCCGCTGTTCTTTTTAATAAATTCGTATACAACTGGTATGTCACCTAAGGTACTAGAAAATATTTTATATATGACATTAGATAAAAAATATAAGGGAAAAATATCATCTGGTGAGGTAGGTCTTCCTATGAAAGATAGTAATCTTATATTACCATGCGGGATATATGGTCTTTTTGAAGATGAATAATTTAAACGTATTATATGAAGATAACCACATCATAGTGGTGGAAAAAAAGCCTAACATATTATCTCAAGGTGATATAACTGGGGATAAAGATTTACTTACAATGGTAAAAGAATATGTAAAGGAAAAATATAAAAAGGAAGGTAACGTATATATTGGTCTTGTTCACAGATTAGATAGACCAGTAGGCGGAATAATGGTGTTTGCAAGAACATCAAAAGCTGCTAAAAGGTTAAATGAACAAATAAAAAAACACGAGTTTAATAAAACTTATGTAGCAGTTTTAGATGGTAATTTAAATAAAGAAAAAGGAAGACTAGTAAATTACTTATATAAAGATGAACGTTTAAAAAAGAGCTTTGTAACTAGTAAAGATAATAAAAATGCTAAGTTATCAGAGTTAGAGTATGAAGTTATAGGACACATTAATTGCAAAACAATAGTTAAGATAAATTTAATTACAGGGCGCCATCATCAAATAAGAGTGCAGTTTAGTAACATAGGATATCCTTTATATGGAGACCAGTTATACGGAAGAAAAAATGAAAAGCAAATAAAACTTTTTGCATATAAACTAGAATTTATGCACCCAACTTTAAAGACTAAAATGCAATTTAAGCTGTTACCGAAATGGAAGGAGTTAGAAGATGAAACAATTATACATAGACTTTGATGGAGTAATATTAGATACTATGACTAAGTCATATGAAGAACTTAAAAAAGAAAATATTGATAGGAATGATGACGAAAAAGTAAGAGAGTTCTTTAGAAATACCGATTGGAAAAAATTAATAGAAGAAACCGAAGAAATTAATGATAGCATAAATGAAATAAAGAAGATATGTGACTCTAAAAAGTTTAATGTTTATATATTAACTCACGTTAACTCAACTAATGAGATGATTGAAAAAATTAAGTATTTACATAAGAAATTGCCTCTTGTAACGGTTGTTTCTGTTCCAAAGGAAATACCTAAAACAGAAGTTGTTAATCCATCTGCAGCAATATTAATAGATGATTATTCTGGAAATATTAAAGAATGGCAGAAAAAGCTTGGTATAGGTATTAAATTTGTAAAAGAATTAGAAGGTAGTGATTATCCAGAAATAACTCATTTATCTGAAGTAATAAATATGTTTAATCAGTAAAGGTTTATATATCTTTACTTTTTTTGTAAAAATATCATTTTATATTTATTTTTTCATATATTTATAATGACTAAAATATTAAGGAGGAAATAAATATGGAAACACTTAAAGTATCCAGTAAGTCAAACCCAAGTAGTGTAGCAGGAGCACTTGCTAACGTATTTAGAGAAAAAGGATCTGTAGAAATACAAGCGATAGGGGCAGGAGCACTTAATCAAGCTATTAAGTCGATTGCAATAGCAAGAGGTTTTGTTGCACCTTCAGGAAAAAACTTAGTATGCATACCAGCATTTACAGACATTGTAATTGAAGGTGAAGAAAGGACCGCAATTAAGTTAATTGTAGAAGCTAGATAGGCTTCTTTTTTTCTTTTTTTAAAATTTTATGTTATAATCATTCTTGTTTGAGGGAAGTATTATGAATATTTTAAAGAAGAAAAATAAAAATGTTTTAACAAGGATATTTAGAAAGAAATCAAAATTAGAAAAGTTTTATTTAAAAAATGAAGAGTTTATAAAGTATTCTTTTGTATCTACCGTATGTACTGGTATATTGTTTTTAGTATTCTTTTTGGTAGATTTAGTAACAAAAGGAGATTACTTGTTAGCAAATTTTTTATCATATACGATATCTTTTACGGTCTTATTTGTTTGGGATAGAAAAGTTTTTAAATCAAAGCCAAAAAGGCGCCGTGATAAGTTAGCACAGCTTACATCTTTTATAATTATAAGAGTAATAGGCTTTCCACTTGATTCACTAGTACTATCAGTACTTATAAATAAATTTCATATAGCAAATATGGCTGCTAAGGTACTTGGTTCACTTATTATGTTTATGTATAATTACATAACTAATAAATTATTTGTATTTAAGAAAAACAAGCTTATATAATTTTTAATAAAATTAGGAGAATATGATTTCTTCTTTTTTTATGATATAATTTAAAATATAGGAGACATAAAAATGAAAATAGACTTTG
>ENA-ORMJ01000512-ORMJ01000512.1-human-gut-metagenome-genome-assembly--contig:-NODE-512-length-28994-cov-6.946439_pt1 | contig 28994 bp, 26 predicted proteins | sample MGYA00242100_ERZ508989 | MGnify/ENA primary metagenome ERZ508989 (study PRJEB26280, sample SAMEA2531403) | human gut metagenome | biome: human gut; feature: human-associated habitat; material: faeces...
TGATTAATTGTGATATTTTTGGGCGTAATCGTTTGAAATTATTAAATTAGCGGGTCGAAAAGTAATAAATATTAAATATATATTATATTGCAGATTGATATTGAATTATAGTAATGGAATGGAGGAAACTATGAAAAGTAGTGTTTTCAAGGAAAGAAGGAAAAACCTTGCTGATTTGATACTCAATAATGAATTATATGTTCCTATGAAGACAAAGGAGATAGCAATTCTTCTTGATATTCCTAAAGAATTAAGACACGAACTTCAGGAGGTTCTTGATTCTTTAGTTGCAGACGGAACTATAGGTGTAAGCAAGAAGGGGAAATATATGAAGCCTGATAATGTTGCACTTGTAGGAACATTTGAGAGTACAAGCAGGGGATTTGGTTTTGTTGTTGTAGATGGGCAGGATGATGATATATTTGTCAAAGCAAGTGATACTAAGGATGCTTTTTATCACGACAAAGTTAAAGTTGTAATTACAGCACAGAAGAATGGTGATAGAAGACGTGAAGGTAAGATAATAGAGATATTAGACCACGAAGTTAAGACTTTGGTTGGAACATATCAGAAGAATAAGAATTTTGGATTTGTTGTGCCTGATAACCAGAAGATTGGCTGTGATATATTTGTATCTAAGGAACACGAAATAGGAGCGGTTACAGGCAGTAAAGTAGTAGTTAAGATAAGCAGCTACGGCAGTGCAAGAAAGAATCCTGAGGGTAAGATAATTGAAGTAATCGGACATATGGATGATCCGGGAACAGACATTTTATCAATAGTAAAAGCCTATGACCTGCCAGAAGAATTTCCAGATAGTGTTAAGAAGGAATTAAAGGGCATACCAGATGAGGTTGATGGCAATGATATAGCAGGCAGGACGGATCTGCGAGATGTTGTTATGGTGACAATAGACGGCGAGGACTCTAAGGATTTAGATGATGCAGTATCATTAACTAAAGAAAATGATATATATCATCTTGGCGTGCATATTGCTGATGTAAGTCATTATGTTAAAGAGGGCAGTCCACTTGATAAGGAAGCTCTTAAGAGAGGAACAAGCGTGTATCTGGTTGACAGGGTTATTCCTATGATACCGCACCAGCTTTCCAATGGAATATGTTCGCTGAATGAAGGCTGTGACAGACTGGCATTAAGCTGTCTTATGGATATAGATATGAAAGGTAACATAATAGGCCATAAGATATGCGAGTCAGTTATCAATGTAAATAGAAGAATGACTTATACATCTGTTAAAAAGATACTTGAAGATAATGATAAAGAAGAATGTGCAAAGTACAGTGAGCTTGTAGATATGTTTAAGCTAATGCAGGAATGTGCAGATATATTAAGAAAGAAAAGATTTAAGAGGGGTTCAATAGATTTTGACTTTCCTGAATCTAAGATTATTCTTGATAAAGATGGACGGCCTGTAGATATTAAGCCATATGACAGAAATGTAGCAACTAAGCTTATAGAAGATTTTATGCTTGCTGCTAATGAGACAGTAGCAGAAGATTATTTCTGGCAGGAAGTACCATTTCTTTATAGAACACACGAAAATCCTGACCCGGAAAAGATATTAAAATTATCTACATTTATTAATAATTTTGGATATTCAATGCATATAACTGATGAAATTCATCCTAAAGAATTACAGAAGCTTCTTGAAAAAATAGCGGGAAGTGACGAGGAAAATCTTATAAGCAGACTTACATTAAGGTCTATGAAGAAGGCTAAGTATACAGCGGAATGTATTGGACATTTCGGACTTGCGGCAAAATATTACTGCCATTTTACTTCGCCAATAAGAAGATATCCGGATTTGCAAATTCATAGAATAATTAAAGAATGTCTTCATCGAGGAATGAGTGAGAAGCGAAAGCTTCATTATGATAAAATCCTTCCAGATGTTGCAGAACAGGCGAGTGCAACTGAACGCCGTGCAGATGAGGCAGAAAGAGATACTGATAAGCTGAAAATGGTTCAGTATATGAGTGCACATATCGGAGAGTATTTTGATGGTGTAATATCAGGAGTAACGAATTGGGGCATATATGTTGAACTTCCTAATACAATAGAAGGAATGGTTTCTGTCAATAATATGCGTGGTTACTATGTATTTGATGAAAATCATTACGAGATGTTTAATGAAACAACTCATCAGACATATAAGCTTGGACAGAAAGTCAGGGTTGTTGTTGTTGATACTAATGCAATATCAAGAACGATAGATTTTATGTTTGCACAGGATTATGAAGAATAGTAAGCAATTAAGTAATTAGATAATGGAGGATATGTATGGGCAAAGACAGTGCAAGCGGCAACAGATTAATTGCCAACAACAAGAAAGCGTATTTTGATTACTTTATAGAAGATAAGCTTGAAGCAGGGCTTGAACTTTGTGGAACTGAGGTTAAGTCAATAAGACAGGGGAAATGTTCTATCAAAGAGTCGTATATACAGATAATTAATGGGGAAGTATTTGCCATTAATATGAATATCACACCTTATGAAAAAGGTAATATTTTCAATAAAGACCCATTAAGACCTAAGAAACTGCTTCTTCATAAAAGCGAGATTAATAAGCTTGCCGGACAGCTTTCTACCAAGGGCTATACGCTTGTGCCATTGCAGGTTTATCTGAAATATGGCAAGGTTAAAATGCAGATAGGTCTTGCAAAAGGTAAGAAGAATTACGATAAGAGAGATTCAATAGCGAAGAAAGACCAGCAGCGGGAGGCAGCTAAGGACTTTAAGATTAGAAATCTGGGGTAGGTTTTGAATGGTTAGATTGCAATGATGAGGGTGTTCGGCTGGTAAAGGCAAAACTTTTAAGGTGAGCACTTTTGTGCTCATCTTATCATAATTTATAAAAAAATTAATTTTTTATTTATAAGAATATATTGACTTTAAGTGGTATATAATGTTATATATTATATGGTCATTAAAGACTACAATTTAATATATGGGCTTGTAAAGGTTTCGACAGGGGTTTTGAAACTGGTGAAGCTATCCGTATGCAATGCGTTAAATGGCGAACTTAAATATAAACGCTGAAGATAATTTAGCATACGCTGCCTAAGTTGCAGCAGTCTGACCTAGAGCACTCACACTTTAGGACCCAGGCTTCGAATATGTGAGAAACGACATAGCTTAAGCTTTGCGGTTATGGACGTATTATGAAGCTACTAAGTGCATAAGGGTGTTGGTTCCCGTATGCATAAGGGAATGTCAAATAACTGACTATGATAGTAGAAGAACAGCGGATGGGCTTTTGGACAGGGGTTCGACTCCCCTCAGGTCCACTTAGTAACTTTTTAATTTTTACATTAACAAAAGAATATGTCATTATAAAAATTTCTTATAAAAACCAGAGCAATTTTTATTTGACTTTTTAAAAAATAAGAAATATAATATCTAACAAACGAGTAGCAGACTAGCGTAAATCCAGTTTTGCTGCTCTTTTTTTGTGCGTAATTATACGCATTTTAATAATTATATAAATGTCATTAAAAAGTGTGTAGCTTATCAGCGTAAGTCCAGCTTACGGGATAAATACGCACTTTTTTTATGCAGAAAAAGGAGGATTTTGATGGCAGAAAGTAACAGAATGAGAGAAATGCCGGTAAAGTACTTATGATTGCAGGGGTAGCGATTACAGAGATTTTTCCAGGTGCATTTGCAGCTTTATTTAATGCAGGGCAGTCAAGAGAATATTTCATAGGAGCAATGAGAATTATTTCAATAAGTTTTATATTTGCAGGAATAAATGTTGCGTATCAGGGAATTTATCAGGCATTAAATGGTGGAATAGAGTCACTGGTTATATCGCTTCTTAGACAGCTTATTATAATATTGCCATTGGCGGGAATATTTTCTGCTTTTGTAAGAAATGGACAGGCTGGTGTATCGCTTATCTGGTGGGCATTTCCAATAACAGAGATTATCGCTTGTCTGGCTGGATATGGATTTTTAAAGAAAATTAGAAAAAATAAAGTTGAAAAGCTAAGTGAATAAAAATAGAAATCATTTATTAATGATATATGAAATAGAAATTCTGAAATAAAAAGTTTAATTGAATGAGGAGACTTACATATGGCAAAGAAAATTATTACAATCAGCAGGGAGTTTGGAAGCGGTGGACGATTTGTTGGAGAAGAAGTCGCCAAGAAGCTGAGGCATTAAAGATGATAGCAGACATTGATAAAAGACGTATGACTAACTATCGTTATTATACAGATAATAAGTGGGGAATGGCACGAAATTACACTTTGACATTAAACAGCTCACAGCTTGGGTATGAATTGTGGTATAATATGACTACTTCGTAGTCACTTAGAAGTTTCTTCGAAACTTCGGATGCGTTGAAGAACAACGCAGAAAATATGGTATAATGAAAATAAGAGGTTAAGAGTGATTGCATATATATAAGAATATATTTATGATAATCAATAGAAATGTAGATTGGAGAAAATAATTATGTTATTATTTGGTAAAAGAAGTCTGAAAATATTATTTCAGTGATGATTATTTTATTATTAATGCAAAGCAATTTACAATTCCAGCTAGGAGTTTAAATACTTTGACTAAATACAATTATTATAGAATTGGAGGAATATATTATGTCCGCAGATAAGACTAATGTTATGAGAAGTCTTGATCAGAAGAAGATTAAATATAAAGTACACGAATATAAGGAGTTAGGTGCAGTAAGCGGTGTGGAAGTTGCGGCGGCACTTGGACAAGACCCTAAGAGAGCATTTAAGACACTTGTTACAATAGGCAAGAGTGGCAATCATTACGTGTTTATGGTTCCTGTAGCAGAAGAACTCGACCTTAAGAAAGCTGCCAAATGTGTAGGTGAGAAGAATATTGAGATGATAAAGTCAAAGGAACTGCTTCCGCTTACAGGTTACATTCACGGTGGCTGTTCACCAGTTGGTATGAAGAAGTTCTTTAGAACTGTTATAGATAAGAGTGTGCTTGATATTGAAGATACAATATTTTTCAGTGCTGGAAAGATAGGATTTCAGATAGAAACCGATTACAGCGAATTAAAGAAAGTGATAAAGATAGAAGAAGATGATATAACTGTTGAATAGGAGGTCTGCATATGGACAAGGAAGTCAAGAAGCATATGGTTGGCGGGTATGAGTTTAATACTAAAGAAGATGCCCAGTTAGCCAAAGATGAACTTAATGCTATTAAATATGTGTCGGCAAAGACTAATACGAAAGATCCTAAGCAGGTATATAATCTTTATAATAAAATAATAGAACGTAAATTATTCTCGACACAGATAGGAATGAATTACCTTAAGCAGTTACAGACATTTTTATACAAGAGCAGTGAGATACCTAATGACAAAATCCAGCCTATCCCGATAAATGCGGATACACAGGAAGCACTCGACAAACGAAAGGAACAGATAGAATTTAAGAGTGAACTAAGAAATCTGTCTATTCAGGTAGCAAAATACAGGAATAATTTCATAAGGGCTATGGTATTAAATATTATTCTTGTTATAGTAATTATTGCGATGTTTGTAATATTAAAGACAAGTTCTAACCCTAATATATTAAATTATGAGGTCACTATCCAGAACAGGTATGCCCAGTGGCAGCAGGAATTGCAGTCGGAAGAGGAGTCTTTAAAGGCAAGGGAGCAGGAACTTAACAATAAAAAGAGGTAATTAAAAAGCAGTAAACACATTTTCTTAACATTAAGGACACATTTTTAACATAATTATTATTTAATATACAATAAAGAGTGGCAAAATGTGCTTTAGCTTTTGCCTTATATAATATTATAGAAGTTATATAGACATATTTAAAGTAATTATTAACACGGATTGGAGTATACAATGGATAATATTAAAGTATTAATGGTTGATGATGAAAGCAGAATGCGTAAGCTTGTAAGTGATTTCCTTACAAGAAAAGGATATATAGTTATTGAAGCTGGTGACGGAGAGGAAGCACTTGACAGATTTTATGCGGATAAGGATATATCACTTGTTATTCTTGACGTTATGATGCCTAAGATGAATGGCTGGGATGTATGCAGGGAGATTAGAAAGAATTCTAAAGTGCCTATTATTATGCTTACAGCTAAGAGCGATGAATCAAGCGAATTAAATGGATTTGAATGTGGTGCAGATGAATATATAGCAAAGCCTTTCAGTCCTAAGATTCTTACAGCAAGAGTTGATGCACTTATTAGAAGAAGTTACAGCATTGATAGCAGTGAGGTGACAGATGTAGGTGGAATTATTATTGATAAAGCCGCACATATTGTTAAGATTGACGGACAGGAGATTGATTTAAGCTTTAAGGAATTTGAACTGCTTACATATTTTGTTGATAATAAAGGTCTTGCATTATCAAGGGAGAAGATACTTAATAACGTATGGAATTATGACTATTTTGGAGATGCTAGAACAATAGATACCCACGTTAAGAAGCTTAGAAAGAAGCTAGGAGAGAAGGGTGATTATATTAAGACTATATGGGGAATGGGATACAAGTTTGAAATTTAACTTAGTATTAGCTGAGGAATACCAAGATGAATAAACATTCGATTAAATTTAAAATAACGCTGCTGATTGGTGGAATGATATGTGTTCTTATAGTTCTTCTTCTTGTATTTAATATAATATTTTCAGAAAAGTTCTATATGGAAGATAAACAGCAGGAGATGTTGAACGCATATAGTTCAGTAAATGATGCGTGTATACAATATTCAGATGATAGTATTTCAGAAACAGATTTACGGAATAATCTTGAACAGATATCGACCTCTAAGGGCATATCTATGATTATAGTAAATAGTGACTGGACGACTTTTTATGTAAGCACTCACGGAGATGAGATGCTTCTGGAAAGATTGAAAAAGAGTATATTTAATAATGATATTTTCCAGAATATACCATCTAAGAGTAATAGTGATTCATCTAACACAGACGGAAGCACTGATAATAATGGTACTTCTTCTGATAGCAGGAATGGACAGAACAGCGGAAGTGGCACAGATGATAATAATATGAAAAATGATTTTGGTGATTTGTCAGATAGTGATAAGTCATCATTATTTGGTGGTAATTCTGATAACAATGGTGCTAAGAAGACACCTCCGGAAAAGATTATCGATATGTCAGGCAACGGAGCTAACGAGGTCAGGGAGATTATACTTGAGAATCATAAATATACAGTTCAGGAAGTATATGACAGTCGTCTGTTAGATGACTATATCGAATTATGGGGAACATTGGATAATGGTGATTTTATTCTTATAAGGACTCCTATACAGAGTGTCAAAGATAACGTGCACATTTCTAATACGCTTATAACTTATGTTGGTATAGGAACACTTCTTATAGGTGTTGTTGCGGCATTTGTGTTATCCTCATATATCTCACGTCCTATAAAGCAGCTTTCTGATATAGCAGAGAGAATGTCTAACCTTGATTTTGAGGCACATTATGAGGGCAATGATAAAGGTGAGATAGGACTTTTGGGAGATAGTATGAATAATATGTCCCATAAGCTTGAGGAGAATATTTCACAGCTTAAGGCTGCCAACCTTGAACTCCAAAGAGATATTGATAAGAAGGAAAAGCTTGAGCAGATGAGAACAGATTTCTTATCAAATGTATCACACGAATTAAAAACACCTATAGCACTTATTCAGGGCTATGCAGAGGGGCTTAAGGAAGGCATTACAGATGATCCGGAGAGTATGGATTTCTACTGTGATGTTATTATAGATGAAGCTAACAAGATGAATAATATGGTGAAGAGACTTCTTACGCTTAACCAGATTGAATTTGGTGAAGATGAGCTTGTTATGGAAAGATTCGATATTAATGAGCTTGTAAAGTCAGTAGCCGCCGCTAATGAATTAAGGGCTTCACAGAAGGAACTAACAATACAGACATTTATGAGTGAAGAACCTCTTTATGTATGGGCAGATGAATATAAGGTTGAAGAGGTGATAACTAATTATATCTCTAATGCAATTAATCACTGCTGTAATGAGAACATCATTAAAGTGAATGTTGAACAGATTGATAAAGATAATGTAAGGGTTACTGTATACAATTCTGGAAAGAATATACCCGAGGAGGATATTGAACATATATGGGAGAAGTTCTATAAGGTAGATAAAGCCAGAACAAGAGAGTATGGCGGTAACGGAATAGGGCTTTCAATTGTTAAGGCGATTGTTGAATCTATGGGCAAGCAATGCGGTGTGAGAAATGTTTCTGATGGAGTTGAGTTCTGGTTTGACCTTGATTGCAAATTATGATAGAATTCATATAGTTGAATTGAATTGTGGTGCGTATTAGAGGAACGCAGGAATGGAGATTATATGAAGAAGATAGCTATAGCTGTCTTGTCAGCAGTATGTGTATTTGCGCTGGCAGGTTGTGCTAATGATGTAACAATGGACAATGAACAGAATGATATTGTAGCTGAATACATAGCAGGTACTCTGCTTAGACATTCCTATGCTAATGAATGGAAGTATTCTAAGCTTAGTAATCCAACATTTAATAAGTCAGGACAGAGTACAACAACTACTGGAAAGAATAATACTACTGGTACAACAGCAGCTAACAAGCAGACAACAACAGCCGTGGGACAGACAGGTACGACAAGTACAACAGGAACAACTCAGGCAGGTATTAAGGCGGCAAGCATTACTGAAGCCTTAGGTCTTAGTGGTGTTACTGTTAGCTATAAGAAGGTATCGGTAGGTAACAGATATCCAACAGATGCATATGCTGTATGTGTTCCGGCAGATAGCGGCTGTAAGGTAGTAGCAGTTGAGTTTACAATTAAGAATACAGGTTCAGCGGTATATAATGCAACAACTAAGTCAGCTAATGTCACAATGAAGCTTAGTGCAGGAAGTGGCACTTACACACAGTATAAGTCAATGTTAAAGAATGATATATGTAATCTTGATAAGGTTACAATCAATGCAGGAGAGGAATATACAGCGGCAGCAGTATTTCAGGTTTCAACAACAGATGCCGGAGCTTCTGGTATGAAGCTTGAAGTGTTATCTGGAACACAGCAGGTAGAAACAATTAATTTACAGTAATATAAAAAGTATCGGAGAGGTCAGATCCTGTCCGATACTTTTTTCATTTTATCTGAAATCTTTTCCTAATACATTTTCTTTAGTATACATAGCAGCTTCATCTGCTGTCAGGATATGTGCAAATGAAGCTCTTTCATTAGGCTTGTAGCCCTCACCATATCCGTTGTATTCAGCGTAAAATGTTGTTTCGTGTGATTCAGGCTTATTCCAGTCATGAAAACCTGAGCCAGCAATCTGAGAGGAATATTCACAGTTTATTAATACGGTCTTTGCGTGTATTCTCCAAGGCCTGCTTAAATAACAAGTTCCATCTGGACAGTTGCCAGTGAAATTACAATTTTCAAATACATAGCCATATTTCTGGTCTTCATATGTAGAAGGTGCGGTATAATAACTGTTGATTTCCTTATTGCGGTTTAAGGCATATAATGTACAATTCTTAAAATATGCAGTAGCACTTCCGAAGATGAAATCAATCTCACCGCTTATAAAGCAGTCTTCATATAATTGTCTTGAGAGAATTCTTGGTGCGAATTCTGTAGGACCTGTAAATCCGCCCGGCTGTTTTTCTTTAAGAGGGAGAGGACCGGTAAAGAGAGTGTCCTGATGACCAAGTAGTTTGCAGTTCTTGAAAGTAATATTATCCCCTTCCGCATATACAGCGATAGCTTGTCCAACCTCAGTACCAAAGCCTGATGAATTCACGAAGGTAATATTATAGGCGTGGAAGTTATTGGCGTGTACAAAGAAAGTATAAGACCTGAAGGTACCACGTTTGGTGTTATCAGGCATAGTCATTAATGCGTAATAGTCTTTGGTTATAATTACGTTATCCATAGACTCACCAATAAGAGTTAGATTATTGTGTGTAATCTCAACACGCTCGTTATAAGTACCATTTTTAATAAAAATTGTCTCTGATACTGTTGAGCTGCTTATAGCATCAACAGCTTCTTGAATAGATGTATAGTCCCCTGTATTATCTTTTGAAACAGTAATCATATAAGCCTCCATAAATATTATTAGGTTTACATCTGATGAAATATAGTAAATGCAAAACCTATGTGCTATTATATCATTTTTTTCTTAAGTTAAAATGCTTTTATAGACATAAATATAAAAAAATTGTATACTGATTGATAAAATAAAAAGGTGTATTAAAGGATAAGTGTAAAATGATTAGAATAGTTGAAGATGTAAAAGATGTAAATATATATTTGGGACTGCGTGATAAAGTGGGCTGGATAAAACTTACAAAAGCTCAGGCACAGGAAGCACTTAATAACAGCGTGAAAGTGTTTACTGTATTTGATGATGACAAGCCTATAGGAATGGGAAGGGTTGTTGGAGATAAGGCAGTTATAAGCTATATTCAGGATTTGATAGTGATACCGGAATATCAGGGGAAGCATATCGGAAGTGAACTTATAGAACATATTATAGCGTATGTTAAGTCTATAACAATGGAGGATTCAAGAATGATGTTATGTCTTATGTGCGCCAAGGGACGTGAGATATTCTATGAAAAGCATAATTTTATTGCAAGACCGACAGATGCGTTAGGACCGGGGATGATTCAGTATATATATTCAGAACAATAAAGCTTGACAATACATAAAAACAATTGTAAACTAAACTAGAATTAAGGTTAACAATTAACCTTAAATCTTTTATGAGGAAGGTAAAGACAAGTGAAAGAGAAGAAATTTACAGTTTATCAGTTATGTTTTATGGCACTTATGGCGGCAGTTACATGCATATTAGCACCATTATCAATACCTATAGGGCCTATTCCAATATCACTTACTAATCTTGTGGTATATTTTACAGTATATGTGATTGGCCTTAAAGCAGGAACATGCAGTTATTGTTTATATGTGTTATTAGGAGTTGTTGGTCTTCCTGTATTCTCAGGATATGTAGGAGGTCCAGCTAAGATTGCAGGACCAACAGGTGGATATATTGTTGGATTTGTGTTGATGGCACTTATAGGTGGATATGTAATTGAGAAGACTAATCGTAATATGGTTCTTGTTATAATTGCGTGGATAGTTGGAACAATGGTTGATTACGCATTAGGAACAGCGTGGTTTGCCTATGTACAGCATTGTACAGTGGGTTACGCACTTAAGGTATGTGTGTATCCATTTATTGTATTTGATCTTATTAAGATAGTAGCAGCTACATTTCTCGCAAAGGCGGTGCGATATGCACTTGTTAAAGCAGGGTTATTATCTAATGATAAGGTAGTCAGCGGGGTAACAGCATAATTTGTTATATATACAGACAACTAATAAAAAGCAGCTTTTCTACAGATAGGAAAGCTGCTTTTTATTAGCGTTAAAGATGTGCTGATGTAAACATCAAAATCCGTATTAATAAATTAAATTGATTGATAATAATCCTGTAGAGCTTATTAAATTAAGCAAGTAAAGTCTTAACGTATTCAGCAATCTTTTCGTCCTTGCAGTTAGCAAAGAAGAGTTCCTGGAACTTTTCTCCAGCTACAGCACCCTTAACAAGATCCTGGTCAAGGTTCTTAAGAACACTGATTAAATCCTGATTAAGAGTAACCTTTCTTACTTCATCAAGAATCTTCTTATTTCTCTGTTCTGGAACAACTCTTTCCTTAGGATAACCACCACCTGGTTCACCTTCAAATAACTTTTCAAAAATGTATGTAAGGTTTAATTCAGCACCCCAGCCAAATCCCTTAGCGAATGGAAGAGCGATTGCATTACCATCGTTAATCTGCATAAACATATATGCATCTGAAGGGTCAACAACGTGTCCACAAAGAACATTAGGGAATGAGTTAAGTGCAAGCATAGCACCTTCACCAGTACCACAGCCTGTTACTACAAAATCACAAGCACCAGAGTTAAGAAGGATAGCAGCTAATATACCATTCTGTACATATGTAAGCTGAGCTTTGTCATCAGCAGAATACATACCATAGTTGTCTACTGTATGTCCCTTGCTTTCAGCTACTTTCTTAAGATTAGCGTAAATTAAATCATTCTTTGCAGCCTGACTGTTTTCGTTAATTAAAGCGATTCTCATTATTAAAAACCTCATCTTTCCTGATATTATTCCGATTATTACGGATATATTAAATATACTGAAATATATAATATTTGTCAAATTGATAAAATAGCAGATATATGTTAAAATCCCTTAGTGGAAAAGGAGAATGTGTTATGGCAGTTAATAATAAAGATGCTAAAGCAACATTTATGGAAGCTTTAGATGGACTTAAAGAATATGCAAAGGTTAATGGGAATGTAGTTACCAAGGATGATGTTAAGAGTTATTTTAACGGACTTGAATTAGATGATAACAGATACTCAATGATAATGGGTTATCTTATGGCTAATAATATTACAATAAATGGAGTAGATGGAGCAGACAATGAATTCCTCCATATGCTTGAAAGTACTAAAAATGATGCTGTAAATAATGATGATAATGGAATAGCACAGGAAGATGCTTCATATACTGAAACAGACGACGGAATTATTAAAAAGATAAATGTTACAGAGGAAGAGGTTAATAATCTGCCAGAAAAAGAAGCTGTTATGGCGGCTCAGATGATAGCAGATAATATGGACTATTCCGAAGATGATATATATCTTGAAAGATACCAGAAGGAGCTTGAACAGATACAGCCAGTATCAGATACTACAAGAGCTTACCTTTTAATTAATATCGTTGAAGATAATGATAAAGAGTCTTTAAAGCTTTTGTCTGAGTCATATCTTGGAAAAATTGTAGGCTGGGTTGAACCTTTCAGGTGCAGGGGAGTGCTTGCGGCAGACCTTGTTCAGGAGAGTAATCTTTCAATGATGGCTTATATAGGACAGAGGCAGTGGCTTAATAATTACGAATGGAAAGATAAGATAAAAGAGGGAACTACAGAAGATTTAATTCAGGTGCTTAATGAGATTGACAATGAAGTTAAGTATCAGGCAGAAGAAAGTATGCGTATGCTGATTGATGAACAGATGGACAGCAATAAGATATCTGGAAAGGTTCTTAATAAAGTTAATTATGTCAATGACTGGGCAGTAAGATTAAAAGAAGAACTTGGAAGAAAGCCGTCAGTTAAGGAAGTCGCAGAGCGTATGGGTGTATCTGAGGATATTGTAAGGGAAGCTGTATCATTATCTGCAGAGGCAATTGAAGACATAAGCGATGCCAAGACTAATAAAGATAATGATAAGTAAAATGGTAATCAAGTAATGTAATTATACATATAATAAAATGGTAAATAATTAATTATGATAAGCAGTATATTATAAAAGTAATGAATTAAGATAGGTGATAAATATTAGAATTTTTTAATTAAAATTACATATATTATATTGTATCTAAGAGATTTATGTAGTAGAATAATTATAGTTGATAAGAAGAACAATTTAATAATTCCTGGGGCGTGCGATAACCTCACTTATTTTGATCCTACATTTCATCGACGGGATTCCTATATCTCCATTCTAATGTCGGGCCTCCTCTGAGTGGATGGCAGCGGTCTGGATGCGGTAACCCACCTAGCATTGCTAGGAGTCGAAAACGTGGGGAACGGCGCTTTGGGATAATTGTGATAAGTTACTATGAAGACAATTTTGTTTTCATAGTTTTTTTATTTAACAGGAAATTCTGATAGGATTTCCTGTTAAATAAAAAGCACTCAGCGCAGATTCACACTTACACAAAGATGTAGTCTGCTGCAGATGACCGCATTCGGCACAGAAATGTGCTTTGCACAATCTTCTTTATGTAGTAATAATCAGTGACTTTCAAGAATATATATAATTGATGCTGTACAGGCATAATATATTTGAGAGGTTAGGTTGATATGGTAAAGACCGTAATAATCAGAAAACGGACAATATTTATATATGGATTATTAGTACTGGTACTGGCAATAGGTGTTGTTGTGCTGGAAACATTTATTAATAAATCCAATAATGATGAATACATAACTTATGCACAGGCGGCAAAGATGATTGCTTATGCTAATGTAGATGATGCGCAGGCATTTGAAACAGGAGAAGTGTGGTACAAGCCATATATTGAATATGTCAATATCAATGGATATATGCAGTGTGAAGAGCCTGACGATTATATTATGATGAAAGATGTATACATACTTTCAAAGAAACTTAATGCAGGTGATACAACATTTGAGAGTGTTGGAATACAATCACTTAGCCAGTTAAAGAATAATAACAGAGTTGTAACTAAGCAGGAATTTATAGATTATTACATATTGCTCCTGCCGTATTGCAGTAACGGGCAGGAGGTTGAGAAAGTTGAACTTGGAATTGCCGGAACACCTGCGGAGCTTAATGTTAGTGAGTGGGAAATGTATACAACTAAGGGAAAGTATATATTTGACGGAATAATTGCAACACCTTATATAGACAGGCAGGTATTGGCAATAGTAAGGGATAATCGTTTGTTGTGTATTGAAAGAAAAATATCTGACGAGGTTGATTACAGTAATGTGTGGCTCAAATATGACAATAACGGAATGTTATATGTGAATTTCTATGGAGTTGAGAAAAAGCTTAAGATAGGCAGGGTTAATGATGACATAGATAATACGCTTGCTGATATTCATCTGAGTAAGGGAAAGGTGAAGAATATATCTGTCAAAAAGGATATTATCAAAGGGAAAGTCCTCTCTGTAACTAATGAATATGTAGAGATAGATGGGTATGGAAAAGTTCCGTTAGATGAACAATTTATAATATATGATAACGTATCAGATGTGAAAACGCATAATTATGATGAGATTATAGTTGGTTATTCACTTCAGCGTTTTATAGTTGCTAATGGAAAGGTATGTGGAGCGATTATTGGCGAAGAATTAAAGCATAATAATATAAGAGTTATGTTAAAGACAACAGGTTACAAGGATTTATTTCATAGCAGTGTGTCGCTGTCATCAGATAGTATAATACATATAACCTGTGCAGATGTACAATGGGATATTGCAGCAGGTGAAAGCTTTGATCTAGACAGAAATGATGAAAGATTAGCCACGGGGCGTATTGTGCTTAGTACTGATGATGGAAGCATAACGATTAATTCTATTAAGAGAAGCCAGGGAAATCCGACCTATAAAGGTAATATAGAGCTTGCTTTATATGATGAGGGCATTGCGGTGATTAATGAAATTGATATTGAAGATTACCTGAAAAAAGTTGTGCCTAGCGAAATGCCTGTGTCATTTGGTGTTAATGCCTTAAAATGCCAGGCTGTGTGTGCAAGAAGCTATGCGTATACACAGCTTACAAATAATTATTACAGTGAGTATGGTGCACACATAGATGATAGTGTGTCGTTTCAGGTATACAATAATACATATGATAGTGCAGAGGCTGATGAGGCTGTTATTGCTACAGCTGGAATGGTCGCTGTATACAATGGTGAACTTGTAAAGACTTATTATTATTCGACTTCCTGCGGCTATACAGCTGATGTGTGTGCGTGGGGAAGTGATGAGGATAATTATCCGCAATATGCTTCTGTAAGGGCAGGAACATCTGATTATAATGCTGATATTAAGTCGGAAAAGACATTTGAGCAGTTTATAACGGCCAAAGATAGCAGTGATTATGACAGTGAAGCAGATATGTACCGTTGGAAGACCGTCATAGGTATAAGTGAGCTTACGGCACATTTTAATTCACTTATAGGAAGTTATTTAAGAAAGAACGGCTCGGTATATATATTAGAAAATGGAGAGCCGTCCGATAAAGTGGTTAATGATATAGGAAATATTGCAAGCATTAAAGTGATAGAACGTGGCTGTGGCGGAGTTGTAGCCGCACTTATGGTAGAAGGCAGTAAGGAAACTTGTATTGTCAAAGGAGAAAATGCAGTAAGAAGCCTTATGGGTAATAATAAATGTGTCATAATGACACAGAGCAGGGAAATATATAATGATATTCTTCCGAGTGCTTTCTGTATATTCAAACCAGTATATGATAATGGCACGCTTGTATCATATGAAATAACAGGAGGCGGCTATGGACACGGAATAGGGATGAGCCAGAATGCAGTTAAGAAAATGTCAGAAACTATGGATTATACAGATATTTTAAAATTCTTCTATAACAAGATAGAGATTAAGAATATAAATGATTAGTGCTTGTAAAATGGATTAAAATAATCTGATATAGATATAAAAATAGGACTGTTGCAGTGATGCTCCCGTTGTATAACGTAAGGGCATTCAATGTGATAGTCCCATTTGCTTACTATTTGTATTTATAAGTATGTCGATATTGTTGGTGTCTGTATATCAATTTATTTCAATAATAAATATAGCTTTATTGTTTAGCAGCGTTAACGACTGCTTTCTTAGCTTTTTTTGAATGCTTTGAAATACGCCAAGGTCTTAGTATATTCTTCTCGATAAGGGAATTAAACTCAGCACCGAGAAATAATATAAGAATACATATATACATCCATATAAGAAGAAGCATAAAAGTTGTAAGACTTCCATAAGTATATGAGTAGTGTGTCATATATGTAATGTATAATGAGTAAAGTTCAGAGAACAGATACCATCCAATACTTGCAAGAAAAGCACCTGGAATTTCTTCTAAAGGACGTTTTTTAATTGTAGGTATGAACGAATACATTACAGTGAAGAATATTGTAAGCAGAGTAGGAACAAGAAATAACCTGTTGCTGAATATTGCGTTAATAATTGTAATATCAATTGAAAATGCACTAAGATGTCGTTCAATAAATGCTGAAAGGTGTTCGCCAAATACGATTATGACAAGGCTTGTTGCAATTGATAATAGCAGTATTAAAGCATATATGCTTGAAAATAACCTCTGTATTAGCCAGCTTCTTTTAAGCTCGTAATTGTTAATACGGTTAAGGCAGGTCTTTATTGTCATAAAGCCTTTGCCAGCTGACCATATTAAGCCGATAGCAGTTACCGACAGAATTGTTATTGATGAAGAATTCTCAATATCAACTATTATGTTTAGTAACAGACCGTGGAATTCTGTAGGAATTATATTCTCAAAAAGATTCATAAGGTCGGTTGAAGTTACTGGGAAATAATGTATTATGCTTATTAGTGCAAGTACGAATGGCATAAAGCTTAAAAGCAGATAGTAGCAGGTCTGTGCTGCATATTCAGTAAGCCGGTCTTTGGTGATTTTGTTGTAAGCTTCCTGACAGGTGAAAATCACACGGGCAATTTTCATGCTGTTTCTCCTCTCTAAAAATTTTAATAAAATATTTGAAAAAACCTCGGTATACACAGTGCTTTTGTAAGTCACAAGTTTGTGCTTGCCACAAACTTGATATTTGAAAAAACTTAGATGTAAGGTTTTTTCAAATTATTATATGTTATTTTCCCACAATTATCAATAAGTTAATAACTTGCATTACTATTATATTTTATGTACAATATATAAGTTAATGAATAAAATCAGGTTAAGTGTAACCTGTTAATGAAAGGTGGGCTTGCTTATAATGGGGATTAGTGTAAAGCTTCAGGCTTTTGAAGGTCCGTTAGATCTTTTACTGCATCTTATAGATAAGAATAAAGTTAATATATATGATATTCCAATAGCTGATATAACAGAGCAGTATATGGAATATGTCAATAAAATGCAGGAGGAAGACTTAAATGTAGTAAGCGAATTCCTTGTTATGGCGGCTACACTGCTTGATATAAAATGCCGTATGCTTCTTCCAAAAGAAGTTGATGAGGAAGGTAATGAGCAGGATCCAAGAGCAGAGCTTGTCGAAAAACTGTTAGAATACAAGCTTTATAAGGCAATGGCAGAAGAGCTTAAAGATAAGCAGATGGATGCGACAAAGCTTTATTATAGAAAGCCTGATATTCCTAAAGAGGTCAGCGGATATGTGCCAGAGGTTGATATAAAAGATGTGATAGGAGATACCGATCTTTTAAAGCTTAATGCAATATTTGCAGATGTAATGAGAAGAAAAGATGAAAAGGTTGACCCAATAAGAAGCAAGTTCGGTAAAATAGAGAAAGAAGAAGTTACTATGTCAGAAAAGCTTGTTGATATTAAGGCATTTATGATGGAGCATAGGACATTCAATTTCAGGGAGCTTCTTATGAAGGGGGCTTCAAAGGTTGCGGTTATCGTTACATTTCTTGTTGTATTAGAGCTTATTAAGACAGGATTTGTTATTGTAGAGCAGGAGGGGACTTGCGAGGAAATATATATAACAGTGACGAAAGATCCGGAACTTATAGAAGGAATAACCGAAGAATAATTGATAATACAGTAATGCAGATAGGATTTAAATATATATATATGTATGACACGACTTGGAGTGTATTAAGAAAGCTAATCAAAGCAGGATAAGAATGGAGAACAAAATGAGCATAGAAAAGACAGAAGCGGCAATAGAGGCTATACTATTTACTATGGGTGAATCAGTAGAAGCAGAAAAGATTGCAGTGGCTATAGAACACGATGTCGATACAACAGTCAAGATTATCCATAATATGATGGATAAATATGAAAATGAAGACAGAGGTATCAAGATAATTGAATTAGAGGGAAGCTTTCAATTATGTACCAAAGAAGAATATTACGACAATCTTATTAGAATATGCAGTCAGCCAAGACGATATACATTGACAGATGCAGCACTTGAAACGCTCTCAATAATAGCGTACAAGCAGCCGGTTACCAAGATAGAGATAGAAAAGATAAGAGGTGTTAATTCAGACAGGTCAGTTAATAAGCTTGTTGAATTAGAACTTGTTAAAGAAGTTGGAAGACTTGATGCACCGGGAAGACCGATGCTTTTTGGAACAACTGAAGAATTCCTTAGAACATTTGGTGTAGGTTCTATTGATGAACTTCCGGTTATAAGTGATGATATGGTTGAACAGTACAAGGAAGAGGCTGAATATGAAATAGCAAGCGAATTAAAAGAAGAAGCTATGAATGAGGAACAGCTTACATTGGACATATAATTAACCAGACATTTATGTATAGATAGTTAGAATAATAGATAGTTAGAATATAATGAGTTCACCTGATACAAGTGGTTATCTTAAACAGTGGGCAGAAATGAGGTATATTATGGAAAGAGCAAATGCGTGGAATAAGTATGATTCTAAAAAGAAAGCAGAAGTATTTGATTTTGCGGAACAGTACAGACAGTTCATCTCAAAATGTAAGACAGAAAGAGAATGTGTAAAGGAAGGCGTTAGGCTTTTAAAGGAAGCTGGCTACGCGGACTTAAAAGACGTTATTGCTGATAACAGGACATTAAAAGCTGGCGATAAAGTGTATGCTGTCAATATGAATAAGGCACTTGTTGCGTTTAATATAGGTGAAGAACCTATAAGTGCAGGAATGAACATACTTGGAGCACACATAGACTCACCAAGACTTGATATAAAGCAGAACCCTCTCTATGAAGAAACAGGACTTGTTCTTCTTGATACACATTATTATGGTGGTATTAAGAAATACCAGTGGGTTGCAATTCCACTTGCCATTCACGGAGTTGTTGCATTAAAGAATGGAACAACAGTAGAGATTGTAATTGGTGAAGATATGTCTGATACAGTAGTTGGTGTATCTGACCTTCTTATACATCTTGCTTCGGAGCAGATGGAAAAGAAAGGCACAAAGGTTGTTGAGGGTGAAGCACTTGATATTCTTGTTGGAAGTATGCCACAGGAGAAGGAACAATGCGATAAGGAAGCCAAAGATGCTGTTAAGAAGAATATACTTGCAATATTAAAGGATAAGTATGGAATAGAGGAAGAAGATTTCCTGTCAGCAGAATTAGAAGCTGTTCCAGCAGGTCCTGCAAGAGATTATGGAATAGACAGAAGTATGATAATGGGCTATGGACACGATGACAGAGTGTGTGCATATCCATCACTTATAGCACTTATTAATTCAAGTGAAGTTAAGAGAACAGGTGTATGTATTCTTGTTGATAAAGAGGAAATTGGAAGTGTTGGTGCTACAGGAATGCAGTCAAGATTTTTTGAAAATATGGTTGCAGAAGTTATGGACAGATGTGGAAATTATTCTGAGCTGGGATTAAGAAGAGCACTTGCTAATTCTTATATGTTATCATCAGATGTAAGTGCGGCATATGATCCTAACTATGCGAGCGTATTTGAGAAGAAAAATGCAGCTTATTTTGGCAAAGGTATGGTATTTAATAAATACACAGGTGCAAGAGGCAAGAGCGGCTCTAATGATGCATCAGCAGAATTTGTAGGAAAGTTAAGAAAGGTTATGGATGATGCAGATGTATCATTCCAGACAGCTGAACTTGGCAAGGTAGACATCGGCGGTGGTGGAACAATAGCTTATATATTAGCTAATCTTGATATGAATGTAATTGACAGTGGCATTGCTGTACAGAATATGCACGCGCCATATGAAGTTATAAGCAAAGCAGATTTGTATGAAACATTAAAGGGTTATGAGGCATTTTTAAAAAATGCTTAATAATACAATAATGCAAAAGTGATTATATAATATTTGCAAAATATTAATATTTGGAAGGATGACATATATATGAAATGGAATAGATATTCAATTAAGACAACAACACAGGCTGTTGATTTAATAAGCAGTGCTCTTGATGATATAGGAATTGAGGGGATAGAGATACAGGACAATGTACAGCTTACACAAGAAGAAGCTAAGACAATGTTTGTTGATTTTATTCCTGAGCTGCCACCAGATGATGGAACAGCAGTTGTTAATTTTTATATTGATTCAGATGAGGACGATGGAACATTAGTTAAAAAGGCTGAGCAGGAAATTAAAGATTTAAGAATGTTTGTTGATATCGGTGAAGGAACAATAACAAGGTCTGAGACAGAAGATAAAGACTGGATTAATAACTGGAAGCAGTACTGGCATACATTTACAATCGGTAATCTGTATATTAAGCCAACATGGGAAGAGATTACAGAGGAGATGAAAGGACATCCTGTCCTTAGCATTGATCCGGGAACTGCATTTGGAACAGGTTCACACGAAACAACAAGAATGGTTATTAAGCAGCTTGAAAAGTACGTTAAAAAAGGTGACAGAATACTTGATGTGGGCTGTGGAAGCGGAATACTTTCAGTCGTTGCCCTTAAATATGGTGCGGAATATGCACTTGGTACAGATCTTGACCCTAATGCAATTATTGCCTCAGAAGAGAATTCGGTTCAGAATAATATAACTAAGGAGCAGTTTGAGGTTATTGAGGGTAATATAATTGATGATAAGAATATTAAGGATAGATGTGGATATGAATGTTATGATATAGTGTGTGCTAATATTCTTGCTGATGTATTAGAGCCATTATCAGTTAATATCCACGAGCATATGAAGCATGGAGCATATTTTATAACTTCTGGAATTATTAATACTAAAGAAGATGAAGTTGTTAATGCTTTCAAGAAGAATTCAGAGCTTGAGATAGTTGAGATTAACCACGATGGCGAATGGGTTAATGTAACAGCCAGAAGAAAGTAATTAATAGATAACGCGAAAGGATTACATATGTATCATTTTTTTGCAGAGCACGAGAATATATTTGACGATTACATTGATATTAAAGGCGGGGACGTTAATCATATTAAGAATGTACTGCGTTTAAAAAAGGGTGATGAGATACTTATAAGCAGTGGTGATAATTATGATTATAATTGTATTATTGATACAATAACCGATGATTATGTACGAAGCCTTATAACATCAGTTAATGAGAAAGGCAATGAACTTTCATCAAAGGTATATTTATTTCAGGGACTTCCTAAAGCTGATAAAATGGAACTTATTATACAGAAGATGATTGAGCTTGGCGTGTATGAGATTGTTCCTGTAGCAATGAAAAGAAGTGTTGTAAAGCTTGATGATAAGAAAGCAAAGAGCAAGGTTGCAAGATGGAATACAATAGCTGAAAGTGCTGCCAAACAGAGTAAAAGAAGTATTATGCCAAAGGTTAGTGATGTTGTAAGCTTTAAGCAGGCAGTTGCTATGGCTTCGGAATTAGATGTATTATTACTTCCTTATGAGTGTGCAGAAGGAATTGAACATACAAGACAGGTTATTGCTTCTATCGGGAAAGGAAAGAGCATAGGTATCTTTATTGGACCAGAGGGTGGTTTTGATAAAGATGAACTTGAGCTTGCAACTAATGCAGGAGCTGATATAATAACACTTGGCAGACGTATATTAAGAACCGAGACAGCAGGTCTTATGCTGATGTCGGTGCTTATGTACAATATGGAGGAATAATAATGCAGGCATATCTTGATAATTCAGCAACGACAAAGTGTGCACCTGAGGTTGTAGATGTGTGCGTAAAAGTTATGAGTGAAGATTATGGCAATCCATCATCAAAGCATATGAAGGGCGTTGAAGCTGAAAATTATATAAAAGAAGCAAAAGAAACAATAGCTAAGACTTTAAAGTGCCAGGAAAAGGAAATACTTTTCACATCAGGCGGAACAGAGTCTAACAATATGGCAATAATAGGAACTGCTATGGCTAATAAGAGAAAAGGCAATCACGTTATTGTGTCATCGGTAGAACATTCATCTGTAAAAGAGCCTTTTAACTTTCTTAGTGAGAATGGTTTCAGGGTAACATATCTTAAAGTTGACAGAAATGGAATTGTGGACCTTAATGACCTTAAGGAAGCGTTAGATGATGAGACAATTCTTGTATCTGTAATGTATGTTAATAATGAGATTGGTGCAGTTGAACCTATTGAAGAAATCGGACATATTGTAAAAAGCTACAATCCTGATATAGTGTTTCATGTAGATGCAATTCAGGCATATGGCAAATACAAAATAGTACCTAAGAAGTATAACATAGATTTATTATCTGTAAGTGGACATAAGATACACGGTCCAAAGGGAAGCGGATTTTTATATATTAAGGATAAGACAAGAATTAAACCTATAATATATGGCGGTGGACAGCAGAAGGGTATGCGTTCTGGAACAGAAAATGTACCAGCAATCGCAGGACTTTCGGCAGCAGTCAAGCTTATATATAATGACCAGTTTGAGGATAAGATTAATAATCTGTACGAGCTTAAAGACTATTTTATAGATGAACTTGAAAAGCTTGCTGATGTTGTTATTAATTCATATAAAGGCACAAAGTCAGCGCCACAGATTGTAAGCGTAAGCTTCAGGGGTGTAAGGGCAGAGGTGCTGCTTCACGCACTTGAGGATAAGAATATATATGTATCCTCAGGTTCAGCCTGTTCTTCTAACAAGCCGGGCTTAAGCAATACACTTGTTGCGATAGGTCTTGATAATGACCTGCTTGACAGCACATTAAGATTCAGCTTCTGTTATAATACAACTAAGGAAGAACTTGACTATGCAGTCAGTGCATTAAAAGAACTTCTTCCTGTGTTAAGAAAGTATACAAGACATTAATAATATAATTAAAATTGAATGGAGATAAAAGATGTATAAAGCATTTTTGATTAAATATGGAGAGATAGGTGTAAAGGGTAAGAACAGATACCTTTTTGAAGATGCACTTGTAAGACAGATAAGATTTGCCCTTGAAAAGGTTGAGGGGGAATTCGTAGTATCTAAGGAAAATGGAAGAATATATGCTACAGCACAGACAGAATTTGACTATGATGAGGCTGTAGAAGCATTAAAGACAGTATTTGGAATAATTGGAATATGTCCAGTTGTGCAGATAGAAGATAATGGCTTTGATGACCTTGCTGAACACGTTATTAAATATATTGATGAGGCATATCCTGATAAGAATGTTACATTTAAGGTAGATGCAAGAAGAGCAAGAAAGAACTACCCTATGAATTCTATGGAGATTAATATGGAGATGGGTGGAAGAATATTAGACGCATTTCCTGAGATGAAGGTAGATGTTCATAAGCCACAGGTGCTTTTACAGATTGAGATTAGAAAGCATATTAATATATATTCAATAGAAATTCCAGGACCAGGAGGAATGCCAATAGGAACTGCTGGTAAGGCAATGCTTTTATTATCAGGAGGAATTGACAGCCCTGTAGCTGGGTATATGGTTGCCAAGAGGGGTGTGCAGATAGAAGCTACATATTTCCATGCACCACCATATACAAGTGAGAGAGCTAAGCAGAAGGTAGTAGACCTTGCAAGACTTGTGTCTAAATATGCAGGTCCAATAACTCTTAATGTAGTTAATTTTACAGATATACAGCTTGCTATATATGAGAAGTGTCCTCACGATGAGCTTACAATCATTATGAGAAGATATATGATGAAGATTGCAGAAGAACTTGGCAAGGAAAGCAAATGTATGGGACTTGTTACAGGTGAGAGTATCGGACAGGTCGCAAGCCAGACTATGCAGAGCCTTTACTGTACTAATGAAGTATGTACAATGCCAGTATACAGACCGGTTATTGGTTTTGATAAGCAGGAGATTATTGATATATCAGAAAAGATAGGAACATATGAGACATCAATCCAGCCATTTGAGGACTGCTGTACAATATTTGTAGCTAAACATCCAGTTACAAAGCCTAATCTTAATATAATCAAACAGCACGAGCATAACCTTGATGATGTTATTGATGAGCTTATGAAGACAGCCATAGAAACTACAGAAAAGATAGTTGTTAAATAAAATGATGTAAATAATAACAGGGTGCCATACGAATTAACGTGTGACATCCTGTTATAGAATAATCATATTAAATTATCTGGCTGATTATACAATATATGGCTTTAATACAGCAAGAATTGTATCAATATCATTCTCAGCGTGAATATTTAAGTCGATAGGCTTTGATAAATCAAGACTGAAAATACCCATAATAGACTTTGCATCAATTACATATCTTCCAGATACAAGGTCAAAGTCAACATCAAACTTTGTAATATCATTTACAAAGGATTTAACTTTATCGATTGAGTTTAATGAAATCTGTACAGTTTTCATTGGAATACCTCCCATAATATAATAATTTGCTTACTGAGTTAATTATAATATTTATGGGATTTATGTCAAGAACAAAGGAGGCCGATTTGAAAAAAGTTGCGATACACAACCTTGGTTGCAAGGTTAATTCATACGAAGCAGAGTCAATGGAGCTTATGCTTAAAAATGCAGGCTATGAAATAGTTCCATTTGATGAAGCGATAATTGCAGATGTATATATAATAAATACCTGTTCGGTTACTAATATAGCAGACAGAAAGTCCCGCCAGATGTTACACAAGGCTAAAAAGATGAATCCATCAGCAGTTGTAATAGCTGCCGGCTGTTATGTACAGGCAGATGAAGCAGGAGTTAAGAAAGATGAAGCTGTAGATATCGTGCTTGGCAACAATATGAAGATTAATATTGTTGATGTGCTTGAGCAGTATTTTAAGGATAATACAGCAGACGAATATGTGGTTGATATAAGCCACGATACAGAATATGAAGAATTAAAGATAGATAAAGTAAGTGAGCATACAAGGGCATACATTAAAATACAGGACGGATGTAACCAGTTCTGTTCATACTGCATTATTCCTTATACAAGAGGAAGAATAAGAAGCAGGGCGATTGAAGATGTTGTAGACGAAGTTAGAAGATTAGCTGACAATGGCTATAAGGAAGTTGTTCTTACCGGAATACATCTTTCTTCTTATGGCAGGGATACAGGTAAAGAGACATTGTTAGATGTTATAGAGGCGGTTAATTCAATTGACGGAATTGAAAGAATCAGACTTGGTTCATTAGAACCAAGAATTGTGACAGATGAATTTGTCAGCCGTATAAGCAGTATGAAAAAGCTTTGTCCACATTTTCACTTATCATTACAGAGCGGCTGTGATAAGACACTTAAGGCTATGAACAGAAAGTATGATACTGCTGAATACTTAAAGGGCTGTGAAATTCTTAGAAAATATTATGATAACCCAGCGATTACGACAGATGTTATTGTGGGCTTTCCTGGTGAGACAGAAGAAGACTTCAAGATTACGAAAGCATTTGTTGAGAAGGTGCATTTTTATGAAATGCACATATTTAAGTATTCAAGAAGAAAAGGCACAGTTGCAGATACTATGCCTGATCAGGTAGATGATAAGATTAAGACAGCAAGAAGTAATGAACTTATTGAGCTTGCTAATGAAATGTCAGCACAGTACAGAAGTACATATGCAGATAGTGATTTGAGCGTGCTTATTGAAGAAAAGCAGAATATAGCTGGAAAAGAGTATTATACAGGCTATACACCTAATTATATAAGAGTTATGATTTCGGCAGAAGAATTTGATAAAGAAAATGTTTGCAGTAATTCAGGCAATGGTAATATAATTAATAATATATATACAGTGAAGGGCTGCGGTCTTGATAAAGAAAAGCTGCATATAATCGGAATGGAGAATTATAATGGCTGAATTAAAGTTAAGAAAGAATGAAAAAGGAATGATACTTGCAATTGATATGGGAAATACCAATATCGTTATTGGCTGTGTTGATGACAAGAAAGTATTATTTGAGGAAAGATTATCAACAGATTATTCAAAGACAGAATTGGAATACGCCATAGGTTTTAAGACGGTGCTTGAAATATATAATATTAACTCAGATGACATAAAAGGAGCAATTATATCATCAGTTGTCCCACAGCTTGTTAATATAATAAAAGCGGCAGTAGAAAAGACAGTTGGAATTACACCGCTTATGGTCGGACCTGGAATAAAGACAGGTCTTAACATTCTTATGGATCAGCCAAGACAGGTTGGAACAGATATGATAGTTGATGCAGTTGCTACACTTAATGGCTATGGTGCGCCAGCCATAATTATAGATATGGGAACAGCGACAACTATAAGTGTTGTAGATGAGAAAGAGAATTATATAGGTGGAGTTATACTTCCGGGAATACGTGTGTCAGTTGATTCGTTAGTATCAAGAACAGCACAGCTTCCAAGAATAAGCCTTGATACACCAAAGAGTGTTATGGGTAAGAATACTATTGATTGTATGAAGAGTGGAGTTATATATGGCAATGCTTCGTGCATAGATGGTATGCTTGACAGAATTATAGAAGCTAATGGTTTTGGAGTTAATGGAAAGCCAGAAGCGAAAGTTATAGCTACAGGTGGACTTGCAAAGGTTATAGTTCCTCACTGTAAGCATAATATACACATAGATGCGGAATTATTGCTTAAGGGTCTTAGAATTATATATGATAAGAATGTGGAGGGTAATTAAATGCTTAAAGGTAAAAATGTACTGCTTTGTGTTACAGGAAGCATAGCAGCTTATAAAATTGCAGAGCTTGCAAGCAGACTTGCTAAGCTTCATTGTAATGTTGATGTTATAATGACTAAAAATGCTACGAATTTTATCAATCCTATAACATTTGAAACACTTACAGGCAATAAGTGCATAGTAGATACATTTGACAGGAATTTTCAATTTAATGTTGAACACGTTTCACTGGCTAAGAAAGCAGACTGCGTTATGATAGCACCAGCCTCAGCTAATATAATAGGCAAGATAGCTAATGGGATAGCAGATGATATGCTTACAACAACTGTAATGGCTTGCAAATGCAAGGTTATGATATCGCCTGCTATGAATACTAATATGTATGATAATCCTATTGTGCAGGATAATATCGCCAGGTTAAGAAGATTTGGATATGAAGTTATTGAGCCAGATAGCGGTTATCTTGCGTGTGGTGACACTGGAAGGGGCAAAATGCCATCGCCAGAAAGTCTTTTATGGTACATTTTGAAGGAAACAGCATATGAAAAGGACATGAAGGGCATTAAGCTTTGTGTAACAGCAGGTCCTACAAGAGAAGCAATAGACCCTGTAAGATTTATCTCTAATAATTCTACAGGGAAAATGGGCTATGCAATAGCCAGAATGGCAATGCTTCGTGGAGCAGATGTTACACTTGTATCAGGAAAGGTTGATGTTCCACCAGTTCCATTTGTTAATATTATAAATGTTATATCAGCACAGGATATGTATGATGCTGTCACTGAAGAAGCAAAGAATTCAGATATTATAATTAAAGCCGCCGCAGTAGCGGACTATACACCTTTAAATGTAAGCGATAATAAGATAAAGAAAAAAGACGGCGATATGTCAATTGCCCTTAAACGCACAAAGGATATAATAGGATCGCTTGGAGAACATAAAAAAGAGGGACAGTTCATATGTGGATTTTCTATGGAAACAGAAAATGTAATTGCCAATTCCAAGGATAAGCTTATTAAGAAGAATATGGATATGATAGTTGCTAATAATGTAAAGGTAGCCGGGGCAGGCTTCGGAACAGACACTAATGTTGTAACTATAATTACCGGGGAAGATAATATTGAACTGCCTATGATGTCTAAAGAAGATGTTGCTTCAAAGATACTTGACTTTATAATGGCAAAGCGTAGATAAGATATTGGCACGTTAATATATAATGTATGTAATAAAAGTAAATATTATAATAATTGATTTATATAAGGTTTAGTTTAATACAGAAATTCAGTGACTTAAAATTGCAATTTGTTAATTTGAAGTCACTGAATTTTATAGCGGAAATAGTGTGGATTTATGTTTGTATACAGATATATGCCATAAATTTACAAAAAAGTTTAGTGGTACAAATCCAGTAAATATAAGGCTTTACGAATGTTTATAATAGATTTGGCGAAAAAAATCAAAAAAAGTTGAAAAAAGATGTTGACATATGTGAGAGGTGGTGATATTATAATCAAGTCGCCGCGAGAGATGAGCGACACAAAAGCTTCTCAAGCACAGATGAATACTGGATTTGAGAACAATGAACTTTGATAACTGAACAGAAAGACAACCTTGAAAATTCTTTTTAGAATT
>ENA-ORMJ01000516-ORMJ01000516.1-human-gut-metagenome-genome-assembly--contig:-NODE-516-length-28898-cov-14.924002_pt1 | contig 28898 bp, 25 predicted proteins | sample MGYA00242100_ERZ508989 | MGnify/ENA primary metagenome ERZ508989 (study PRJEB26280, sample SAMEA2531403) | human gut metagenome | biome: human gut; feature: human-associated habitat; material: faeces...
TAACCCTGGGTGCCGCTTCGCTTGCCCAGGGCTATGGACAATCATTGGGCTTTCAGCCCGCACAAATTGAGTTTTGACACACCCTCACTTTTGTAACAAATTCAAAAAAAACAATTTATGGCAACAATAAGACTCAAATTTCGTCCCTCGTCTGTACCTGAAGCAAAGGGTACCTTATACTATCAAGTAATACACAAACGCAAGGTGAAATGGATAAGCACAAAACATCACATTTATGCTGACGAATGGAATGAGAAAACAATGACAATCGCAGTAGCAAATGGTGAGAGAAAAGCTGCATTAGCACTGATGCAGTGTAAAATTGACTGGGCGTTTAGACGTTGGCAGACCATTCTTGCCCGGATAGAACGCAGCCCAAAGGACTATACTGTAGAAGAGCTATGCGAAACCTTCAGTAAAGAACAGACTTATAAGACAGTGTTTGTGTTCATGCAGGAGCAAGTAACCAAGAAAGAGCAGATGAAGCGACTTGGCACTGCCCGTACATACGGTAACGCCTATCGACGTTTCAAGGCTTTCCGTAAGGACACGGATCTGACATTCGATGAACTCTCCCCCGATATGATAGAGTGTTATGAAGCATGGCTCATAGACAGGCGATTGAAGCAGAACAGCATTCGCTGCTATCTACGCACCCTCAACACTCTGTTGTGCAAGGCTGCAGCAGAAGGTCTGCTGAACAATACAAATCTGTTCAGTCATGTGCGTCTGTCATACGTCAAGACTACAAAACGGGCTATCAGCGAAAAGGAACTGAAAGTGATTGCGAACCTTGAACTGCCTGAAGGATCGACTATGGCTCTCGCCCGAGACATTTTCATGTTCAGTTTCTACATGCGTGGAATGCCCTTCGTGGATATTGCTTATCTGCGAAAGACAGACTTGAGAAACGGCATGTGGACCTATTGCCGCAGAAAAACCAACCAATGCCTGATGGTGGAATGGGAAATGGCGCAACAGAAAATACTGGACCACTATGCTCATCAAACGAAAAACGGATCGTTTCTACTTCCTATCATAAAGAAAGAGGACGGCACAGAGTACAAGCAATATCAACGCATGCAGACAAACATAAACCGTGCACTGAAAAAGATTGGAGAAATGGCTGAATTGAAAATGCCACTTACCACTTATGTTGCACGCCACACTTGGGCAAGTGTAGCCAGAGACATGAACATACCTATCGCCATCATCAGTGAGGGAATGGGACATAACTCCATAAAAACCACACAAGTGTATCTAAACTCCATTGACATATCAAGAGTCAATGAAGCAAACAAGAGGATTATAAAAAGGATTGGAGGTTGATGATTTTAGATAAGAAAGGCTAAGACCTCCTATATAAATAAGGGAAAAGAGGGAAAGGAGTGTTTAACAAGTGAAAGGAGGAGTGATTGTTTTCACATGATAAAACCGTATCTACTTTGTAAAGGTACTACTTTTCCTTGACTTCTTATCATTTCTGAATGAAAAAGTTTAGTAGGACCCCGAATTTCCCCTAAAATGTTTTACGAATCCGATTTTTCAAGACTTCCAAAGCCATAATTTACAGAATCCATTCTATTTGTGCTTGTTTTATCATGTGAAAACAGTACGTAAAGAGATAGAGAGAGAAGCCACTATGAGGTGAAAATGCAACGCAATCAGCACATTTGATTTGTGAGACATTGAATCCCATAACTGGACAAACATACACACAGATAGTATGGATTTATGAACAATGTTATTGTAAAAATGGCATCGGCATTCCAAGTGACGGCCGCCTGCAGTGACATAAAGTAGCAGAGAGGTTATGAAGCAGGATTGCACGATTTCTCAGTCTACAGCCGATGAAACAAATTGTTTTCAAACATCTGAGAACAATGAAATTCCAAAGGGCACACACGTTTCTGAGCCAGACGAACAGACTGGTTCAGCGATAAAGAAGTGTCCGCAGGTGAACAAGAGAACTGAGACTGAGGAAGAAAACGGATCCATTCCAGAAGTGTCTCCAAGTAATGACGATAAAGGAAACTGCACGTCATGGAGTTATCTTTTTGTACACAATCAAAAAGTAAAGTCGATAGAAGAGCAACTAAAGAAAGAAGGAATAACCCATTTTGTGCATAAGACAATAAAATATGTTCCCCGTCACAGGAACAAAGGCGGAATGCGCGAAGTGGAAACCCCTTCTGTAAGTGGACTAATATTCTTACAAGGTAACCCAGAAAAATTACAGGACTACTTAGACCAAAACATAAAACCATACAAACTCTGTAAAAATTGCAGTACTGGAAAGGTTGCCACTATCCCCTGCAACCAAATGGAACCATTTATGCGTGTGGCAGAAACCGAGCCAGAACGTCTCCGTTTCCTTCTTCGTCCTTTTGTTTATTATTCCAAAAACCGTACCCTACTCCGCATCGTAACTGGTGAATATGCCGGTCTCGAAGGCTATGTAATTCGCATAGCCCGAGATCGCAAACTCGTCATGGATGTCGGCGGAATGGCTGTTGCCTTATCAGGTGTTCATGCCGAACGCTTTGAGGAGGTAAACAAGAACGAAACTGACAAAAAAGAATGTGAGTTATTCTACAAGCGTAACCTGCATGAGCGCAATGCCTTTATTGACCGTTACTTCCATCAAGTGAAAAACGCACAAGAGGTGTCAGCTCAAGTTGAAAACATAGAAATTCTTCGGATTCAAACACTTGCAGATGTAAGAGACAAAAAACTGGATCTGAAAGATGCCTATGACACCTTCTATTTCATGATAGAAGAAATAGGCTACTATTATGCACCATTCATCGACTATTTCAAAGACGAACTGAGCCCTATATTTGAAGCCGGAAGGACCGTAAAGGAAGAAATAGAGAAAGCTATAAAGATTTTCAAGAACAGCGATAAAGAATTGTACAATCGCTGCGAAACAGAATTTGAGGCACTGCAAAACAATTACGGTTATTTGTTCGAGTAAATCAGAAAAATCCGTATTCAGAAAGAAATGAATACAAATCACGCTGATTTAACTAATGCTCCGTCAACAATTCAATACTCAACATTGCCAAAGGTAATCTTCAACATTTAAAAGATATGCGCCAATTCCAAGACATAAAGATAGCCGTAGCCGGCACAGGCTACGTAGGCCTGAGCATAGCCACATTGCTAGCCCAGCACCACAGAGTAACAGCAGTGGACGTAATTCCCGAAAAGGTAGAGAAACTTAACAATAAGATTTCACCTATCCAGGATGATTACATTGAGAAGTATTTGGCAGAGAAGCCATTGAACCTTGTAGCCACCCTCGACGGCAAGTCAGCCTATGCCGATGCCGACTTTGTGGTAATTGCAGCCCCCACCAACTACGACCCTGTAAAGAACTACTTCGACACCACCCATGTAGAGGAAGTTATCGACCTAGTTCTAGAGGTCAACCCTAATGCCATCATGGTCACCAAGTCAACCATCCCTGTTGGTTACACGCGCAACCTCTACTTAAAGTACGCACAAAAAGGCGTCAAGCAACTCAACCTACTCTTCTCACCCGAATTCCTTCGTGAGAGCAAAGCCCTCTACGACAATCTCTATCCCAGTCGTATCATCGTAGGCTATCCCAAGATCATCGACAGACCCGAATTCGAAGCAGAAAACAACGCCATCGAATCTGTAACCGATGTAGAGAAGTTGAAAGAAGCAGCCAAAACATTTGCAGCCCTCCTGCAAGAAGGAGCCATCAAAGAAAACATCAACACCCTCTTTATGGGCATGAAAGAAGCCGAAGCAGTGAAACTCTTCGCCAACACCTACCTTGCCCTTCGCGTCAGCTACTTCAACGAACTTGATACTTACGCCGAAGTAAAAGGTCTCGACTCCAAAGCCATCATCGAAGGTGTAGGTCTCGACCCACGTATCGGTACGCACTACAACAACCCTTCATTCGGTTATGGTGGCTATTGTTTGCCTAAGGACACCAAGCAGCTCCTTGCTAACTATCAGGATGTTCCACAAAATATGATGTCTGCTATTGTTGAGTCAAACCGCACACGCAAGGACTACATCGCCGATGCAGTATTGCGCAAAGCAGACTGGTACGATTATTCAAGCAACAACCAATATGGAGCAGAACAAGGCACTTGTATCATCGGTGTTTACCGCTTGACCATGAAGTCAAACTCAGACAACTTCCGTCAGTCAGCCATCCAGGGCATCATGAAGCGTATTAAGGCAAAGGGTGCAGAAGTTATTATCTACGAACCTACATTGGAAGACGGCACAACATTCTTCGGCAGCAAAGTTGTAAATGACTTGGCAAAATTCAAGACCGAAAGTCATGCCATTATAGCCAATAGATATGATGCTTGCCTTGACGATGTGAAAGACAAGGTATATACACGCGATATTTTTCGTCGCGACTAATTATGGTCTTTATTTATATTCGCGGTTGTGTCTTGGTGCGGGAGCATACCCCTATATAGATATTAGTGTTATGTCTCATAATTATTGCCGACGCATTGCCGATGTCCTTGCAGGCAAGGAAACCGACAGATATGAGATGAAGTAAATAATTAATAGGAGTCATGATAGTACCACAAGAGGAAATCAAATACATATTCAACCCATATAACCTTCTTCCGGGTGATATTCTTCTAATGAATACCTACGAGGAGGATATGCGTGCTCGTATGAAATGCAAATATGAGCATGCAGCAATCTATATAGGTGATGCTTTCTTGATGGAAGCAAATGGAGCACACGTAGTGATGTCTCACATCTATTCCTATGCTTTTCGAGAGTATGAACACGCATGTGTTCTTAGGCTAAAAAAGTCATCACCTTTTATATTAAAAGAGGTTGCTCGTAACGCTCGCAAACAGATGGGTCGAGAGTATGTGAATACAATGCAATTTCGATACGTACGTGCATACAAGAATACTGATAAACAGGACGAGTCAAACAAATCTTTCTGTTCGAGATTAGTAGCACAATCATATCTTTCCGAAGGAATCCAACTACTTCCAAATGCAGACTATTGCGAACCTGATGATTTCCTTACTTCGGAGCTTTTAGAGGTCGTTCCGAATGCAATAACAGAGTTTCATGAGGACCTTGCAAAAGTTGTAATGAACCAACAACAACTACGCGAAGAAACCGAAATAGAAAGTCCGAATGCAGAGTTATTTCATGAACTCAGCAAATTATACGGACTAAATATTCAGGATTTAGAACAAGCGCTTTTGCCTTCACAATCACGTCCAGAATTAAACGAACGTGCTATCGAGATAATCAAATCATCAAAGATGTTTAAGCACATGGAAGAAGTCAAAGCAACATCCTCATGGCTGTTTGATGATGCACAATTCCTGTCACATTATGCAAATGCGCAAGAAGCACTACACTTCTTATATAGCAGCATGAATCATTACGACAACACAATCATTCCCTGCTACAAAGAGCTTCATCTGCAAATGATAATGCTCACATACTATTTTCCTCAGAACACATTATTTGTATTTATGAGAGATTATATCAAGGAAATGGTTGAAGAAGCCATTACGTGCCGCACAAGATTTGCAGACCTGTTTATGCTACTTGCTAAAGAACGCTCAACAGAGACCTTTGCATTTATAGAACAATATGGTCTCTATCGTGATATTGATTATAATCCTGAGCCTGTTGATATTGGTTTTTTATTAAAAGACATAATGAAAGTTTATGAGAAACAATAAATGAATTCATCGCAAGTTAGGCGTTAACAGTTCATATTCGTTACGACTTAGATGAGCCGGTCTCTCTGACACCCTTATAATATGAACAAATAGATGAAAGCAGCATTTATCAGTAAGTACTCAATTGCTTCCGAGGCATTTTACATAAACCAACTATAAGCAGTCAAATTAGGGCTTACCTCTGAAGTTTATATCTTTGCGCTGAACAAAAATTTTAAAAATATGTACAGCAACGAAAATTTAGAACGCTTTTATTTCAGGTACCAAACAGAGGCTTTGTCTCATGGGCAATCCCTTCAGTCATTTTGTCTAAACAATAATGTGCTTACCCACAGCACGCAACAGCTCATTTCATTTTGGAAGTGATTTAGGTGCTCAAATGGCAGCTACTTACCATAGTATCATTAGCACGGTGAAGCTTCATGGCAGTTCTGTTTGGAGCTACCTTGGTAAATTTTTCAAAAAAATCTTTGAGAGTCGCAAGGTTTATCCTTCACTCCTACCCTTTTGTATCGGACTAGAGTAGTCCACAATATTAATTTACAATCGAATTTTTAACAAAGTCAATAAAGGTAGACACTGAAAAGTGCCTACTCTTTGGGGTATGCCCTAAATTGACTGCTTACATAATGATGAATGATTTTAAAGATATAAAAATTGCTGTAGCCGGTACCGGCTACGTCGGTCTGAGCATAGCAACGCTATTGACTCAGCACCATCATGTGACATCAGTAGATGTAATCCCAGAGAAGGTTGAGAAACTCAACAATAAAATTTCTCAAACCTCAAAATTCCAGATTGGCATTGTCGAGCACAATGTGTGAAATACTTATTATACAATTGAAAATTTACTCAATATATAGATGCTTGTATATGTGCTTATACATAGTGCAATGCCCTAAATTGAGCACTAACTATAAACTTAATAGATAACTTATAAAAATAAAAAATACATGAAATTTCTATTTGATTTGGACGGAACTGTAACCTCTAAGGAAACTCTTCCAATTATTTCAGAACACTTTGGGTGTACAGAACAGATAGCTGAGCTTACAACCCGTACTATTGCTGGTAATGTACCTTTCATTGAGAGTTTTATTCGCAGAGTAAATATTCTCGGAAAGTATTCAGTAAAGGAGACATCAGACCTTCTGGCTCAAGTTCCTTTGTATTCTGGAGTTGCTAAGTTTATTTTAGACCATCCTGAGGACTGTATCATTGTAACTGGCAATCTTACATGTTGGTGTGAGGACTTATTCAAAAAAATCGGATGTCAGTGTTATGGTTCTACTGCAGAAGTGGTAGATGATGAAGTAGTAAAACTTAAAACAATTTTGAGAAAGGAACAGATTGTTGACCAATATAAGGCACTTGGAGAAACCGTTGTGTTCATTGGTGATGGTAACAATGATCTTGAGGCAATGCGTCATGCTAACATTAGTATTGCAGCTGGTTTGACACATAGTCCAGCTCAGAGTCTTATGTCCATTTGCGACTATGTGATATTTAATGAGAATGCATTAGTTCGTCAGTTACGTCAACTTTGTGGTGAATATAGTAGTGGTAAATCTGTTGTCATAAGCTGTGCAGGTATAGGATCTCGTCTAGGTCTTGGTCTGACAAAGGCCCTTGTTCAAATAAATGGAGGTTCTCTTATCTCATGGCAATTGAAGCTATTTAAGGATGTAGAAGATCTTCGTCTTGTAATAGGTTTTCAAGGTACAGAGATTATTGAAGAAGTTCGCAAGTATCGTGATGATGTGATTTTTTGCTATAATCACCGATATTTTGAAACAAAGACAGGTGCAAGTTATTTTCTTGGAGCACGTCATGCAAACCCGGAAACATTGGAATGGGATGGTGATTTGCTTGTTCATCCTGATGATGTTAAGTTGCTTTTGGAAACATCAGGCGAGTTTATTTGTTATGGAGATATAACTTCAGAAGATACTGTATGCGTTCGTGTCAATGAGAATGGAGATGTCCTAAGTTTTTCACGTGATGGTGGTGATTATGAGTGGACGGGACCTGCATGCATGGACAAGAAACATTTGGTTTATTCTTCACAGAATGTGTTTAACATGTTTGAACCATATTGTCCTATGCGAGGAATAAAAGTTCGTGCATATGATATTGATACTTATAATGATTATATTCGTGTTTCTGAAATAACTAAAGATTGGACATTATGATAGGAGTAATTGGAGGCAATGGTGTTGCTGCAACAAACAAATTGTGTTCTCTTATAGAAGAACAATTAACACTCAAAGGAGCATTTCGAGATGCTCATCATCCAGAAATGGTAATTTTTCAAGCTACCCAAGCCCCTTCTCGTAGCATGTATCTCGAAGGTCGTGGCCCGTCATGGATAGAAGACTATGTAGAGGTCGGTAATAAATTAAAAGCTTGCGGTTGTGATGAACTCTGTATGTGTTGTAATACTGCACATTATGCTGTCGAAGAATTAGCTGAAAAAATTAATATCAAGTTTGTTAATTTGCTTGACCTTGTAGCAAAACGTTGCCATGAATTGGGAGTAAGAAAGATTGGAATGATGTGCTCTGATGGTTTACGTAAGGTAGGATTGTATGAGAAGCGTTTTGCTATTTATGCACCAAAGGTTGCTTTTGTATATCCAGATGAGGAATATCAAGAACTTGTTACTAAGGGTATATGTGGAGCTAAAAGCAAAATACGTTTTACAAATCCACAGCTTGAGAAATATCATCCATATAATTGTTTCGCCTATGTCTGCGAGCATCTTAGATATGAAAAGGGAGTAGATTGTATTGTAGCAGGTTGTACTGATATATGTAATGTATATACTCCAAAAGGAGAGTGTGATGATTGTAAGTATGTGGATAGTCTTCGAGTTCTTGCAGATTATATAGTTAAGGAACACTCTCAAAAAATTAAATTATAATAATGAGTAGTGTAAGACAAGATACGATATCTGGAGTAAAATGGAGTGCAATTGAAAAAATTGCACTCCAAGGTATACAGTTTGTTATAGGTATAATACTTGCTCGTCTTTTGACACCGTCAGACTATGGTGTTCTTGGTATGATTGCTATATTTATAGCCATAGCAAACACATTTGTTGATAGTGGCTTTTCCAATGCTCTTATTCGGAAAAAAAATCGAACTCAAGCTGATAGTTCTACAATATTCTATTTCAATATATGTGCAAGTATATTATGTTATATTATATTGTTTTGCACGGCACCATATATAGCCGATTTTTTTAAGCAACCTATCATATGTGATGTTCTCCGAGTTATATCTTTAACACTTGTGATTAATGCTGTTGTTGCAGTTCATAGAGCTCACCTAACAATTGAAGTTGATTTTAAGTCATTAGCAAAAGTCTCATTGATATCTACAATGATGTCAGGTTGTATTGGAATATATTTTGCGTATACAGGACATGGGGTATGGTCACTCGTTTACCAGCAATTGAGCAATTCTGTGATTTCAACTCTTCTTATATTATTCATTTCCAAGTGGCATCCTACACTTGCTTTCTCTATACCTTCATTTAAAGAATTAGGTGCTTATGGAAGTAAGTTGCTTATTGCAAATTTAATATCTACGTTATACTCCAATATCGTAACAATGATAATTGGTAAGTGCTATACAACCAAAGATTTAGGAAACTATACACGAGGCAATCAATTCGCAAGTTTACCTTGTGATACTGTCTCTGGAATTATGGGACGTGTGACATTTCCAATACTAGCAAAGATACAAGAGGACACAAATCAATTGATACACGTTTACCGCAAGTATATTCGAATGACATCAATGATAATGTTCTTCGTTATGTGTACACTTATGGCTGTTTCAAAACCAATGATTTTGATATTATTATCAGAAAAATGGGCTGATTGCATCATTTATCTGCAAATACTTTGTTTTGCTATGATGTTTGACCACATAACGCAAATCAATATGAACCTATTGCAAGTTAAAGGACGATCAGATTTGTGTTTAAAGGCTGAAATCATTAAGAAAGTTCTTTCTACAATAATTGTAATATCATCTATACCTTTCGGCATTGTTGCAGTATGCGTTGCAAGAGTCTTTTATACCCAACTTGCTGTAGCCATAGGTATATTATATGCGAAGAAAGTTTTTGGTATAGGTTATTGGGAGCAAAGTCGAGATATAGTAGGCTATCTTTTGTTTTCCGTAATATCTGTACTACCAGCCTTATTTATAAGTGAAACGAAAATGAGCGTATATATTACTTTACCAATAGGTATCGTTTTGTCGTGTCTTATGTATTTCTTATTTATAAGAAAAGATGCGAATTATCTTGAAGTTAAACAAATTGTATTGTCAATAATAAATAAAAATGAAAGAAAGAATTAAGACTAAATTAAGATATTTTCGAAAAATCGTATTTTATTTAGTTTATCGTTATTACCAAATATTTAGAATATATCAAATACGTAAAAAACAAAGGATTCGTGTCTTATTTGTTGTTGCAGATATAGGCATGTGGAAGACAGAAAATCTTTATAATTTGATGTTGGAACATGATAGATTTGAACCGCTTCTGTTACCTTTAGCTAATTGTCGTAATCCAAAAGCAGAAACAAATGTAATCACTTACTTCAAGAGCAAAGGTTATCGGTATACTCAGATAATAGGTTCAAGAGAAACGGTGCAGAGTAAGTTTCATCCAGATATTATTTTTTATCAGCAGCCCTATGATTGTTTTATTGATAAAAAATATTTTATGTTGGCCAATCTAAAATCTATTATATGTCATGTGAACTATTGCTTTCGTAATATCCTAGACAAGCAAATCGCTGATAGCCCTTATCTTAATATTCCTTTTCAACAGTATATGGAAAACGAAGTGTGTGCACGCGAGTTTGCTGCTCTTATGACAACAAAGGGACGTAATCTCATTGTGACGGGTCTGCCTATAATGGATGAACTAATGCAAGATAAATCTGCGTTTGAAGATCCATGGAAGAGAATGGATGGAAATCGTAAGCGTATAATTTATGCTCCTCACCATTCTATTAGAGAGTGCGATGTCCTATCATGGGGAACATGTCTAACATGGGGAGAATTAATCCTTTCATTAGCAGAAAAATACAAAGATCAAACACAGTGGGTTTTTAAACCTCATCCAGCATTAATGGATACTTTATCCCAAGAATGGGGTAAAGAGCGAGCAGAATCTTATTTTAATCGGTGGAAACAATTGGAAAATGCGCAAATAATAGATGGACGTTATATTGAAGTTTTTAAGCATTCAGATGCGATGATACACGACTGTGGATCATTTTCTCTTGAGTATTTCTATGCTCATAAACCAATGATGTTCCTTTATGAAAATACTGGCAGAAAGGATAAGGTTCATATAAACGAGGTGACTAAGGAAGCGAAAGCTCTACATTATAGAGGTGACAATGAACAAGCTATAGAGAAATTTATTGTTGATGTAATTAAAGGTGTAGACCCAATGAAAGAACAGCGTGAAGAATTCTTTGCTGAACACCTAACCCCAAAGGGTGGACAATCTGCATGCCAAAATATTATTGATGCCATTTTGGACAATAGGTAATGTTGACTAAACTTAATGAGTAAATTTTATTATTCACTCCTTGTAAACTCTATTATTCTCTGGTTTCTATGCCTTGAGAAGTGATATAGAGACTTATATAAGCCAAATGTGGGTAGGCAAGTTGTTTAACTATGTATATAAAGCCTGTACAACAAACAACTGGTTCAATTTTCTATTCACCCTAACATTGGTATACTTCTTCTTTATTATAGGAAAGAAAGTATTTCAGAGTAATGGCAGTGTGCTGGGATGTATAGGTTGTGTTTTTGCCATTCTGTACCTTTTTAAAAACATTTTTTGGATATTTGCAAAAGTGTTTTTCATAGACATAGATTATGGGGCGTTTCTGATTATATCATTGATGGCAATATTAATTATTGATGTAATAGCAATAGCAAGAAAATTGCTCAAAGCAGAAAATGCTAATATCTCTAATGTAGATGACAGGAAGGGGTATTGCATGGATGGTGTATATAGCGAACTTAGACAAACAGGATGGGATAATTATGTAAGTGATTTGTTGGCGCTTATGCCACGGGATCGTTTGAAGAAAGAATCGCTTGCTATTGGTATATCTGGAAATTGGGGTAGTGGTAAAACTTCTTTTCTCAAGAGTATGCAGAAGCAAATGAATGCTGATTATTGAGTGGTTACATTCAATCCTTGGACATGTACAGATAAAAAACAGATTATATCACAGTTTTTTGCTTTGATGCGTGATCAGACAGAGAACAATGATGAGTCGTTGCAAGATGCAATTCAAAAATATCGCGATATTGTTCTTGATACTGATATCCATCCGGCTCTTACTTTTCTTGCCAAGATACTTCCTTTGAGCAAGAAGGAAGAAACACTTGACTCGCTTAGGGACAAAATAGAAGAAGCTATAACTATAGATGGTTCCAAGCCATTTGCCATTTTTATTGATGATCTTGACCGATTAGAGGGGAATGAATTGTTTGAGGTGTTAAGACTTATCCGAATTACAGCAAACTTCCGTAATGTTGTGTTTGTCGTTGCCTATGACCGTGATTATATCTGCAATGTATTAAACGAATCAAAGAACATTAAACGTGCAGAAGAATATATCCAGAAGATCTTTCATTTGGAGGTATCTTTACCGAAGTTTGAGGATGAGACATTGCTTGATGTGTTCATGGATGAGACTGTTCGTATAGCTTCACTTAACGAAAGGCAGACTGCAAGACTTCAACAATTGGTTATGCAATTGTTTAATGTTGATGGATTGTCATTCACCGATTTTATCCCTAATTTTAGACAGGCACGACGATTTGCTAATGTGTTTGCCCTGAATCTAAAATCAATTCTTGCTCATACTAAAAATTTTGTAGTAAAGGATTTCATAGGCGTAGAGCTTTTACACTTTGCATATCCGGAGATTCATCGCACTTTGATGTATAAACCGATGATTTTGCTGAAACTAAATAAAGGAGGATTTTCAAAATCGAAGCTGTTAGTTTATGAGGGTAAAGACAATACTCCGAGTGACAAACTTCTGAGAAAATTGTTCTATAGTAATAATAATGAAACTCAACTGACTTCGCGTGAAGTGCGTTCGCAACTTAGCTATGCTAATTATTTCTGTTATCGTTTGCCAAACAATTCAATTGGAGCCACAGAATTTGAGATGCTTATGATAGCAGACGATTTAGATGTGGTTCGAGATGGCGTTAATGTATGGATGCGGAGGAAGGACTCATTTGATTCGCTATATGAGCATTTTAGAAGCTACTATATGCATGGATATAAAGATATTAAGGTCATACGCAATTATATCTGCGCGTTGTTAGAGTTCATTCCCCAATTGAGTGACAAAGGCATTGAACAGATAATATCGGATAGATACTGGATACGAGGCGGAGTTGACGTGGATGAATTGCGAAAACAGCTAATATCTTTGTTTGAATATTCCATTAGCAAAGGAAAGTTTCTCGAGAAGATTAATCATCTTTTAGCTTCCTTTTATAATGCATACCCAGATGATTACGAACCTGATGATATTGCATTGGATTTATTTAAAAGGAACCAACTTGAAATGCTTGCAGGAAAGTCGTTAGTGAAATACACAGAGATAAATGGAAAGCCATCACCAAGTGAAATATCCCACAAAGGAACTCCATTTAATAAATTCCTCAAATCGGGTTGTTATGTTCAAAATTATTACAGAGAAGGTGATGAATATGTTGGTATTGATACCAATCTTATGTGTGATGAATTGATAATCCAATATCAGAACACAGAGTCCGATTATGCTACTTTCTGTGATTTTATTCAGCCATACCTAATAAAGACGGACGATCCTGCCGAAGAGGAATATGAAGCAAAGAGCATCGCAACGGATATATGTTCAATCTTTGATAGTTATGCTATCTTTGAAAAGTTCGTTCGTGGCACGTTCAGACCGAATGAAAAGATAGAACAGGAACTGAAGTATATACATAATATAATGTCTTGATAAAATGATAAAACAAAATGAGAATATGCCAAAAGTAAGTATTATAGTCCCCGTATATAAGGCAGAAGCCTATCTTCATCGTTGTGTAGACAGCATACTTGCCCAGACATTTACAGATTGGGAACTGCTGCTGATAGATGATGGTTCTCCTGACAGAAGTGGTGATATTTGTGACGAGTATGCAAATAAAGACACTCGTATTAGAGTAATTCACAAGGAAAATGGTGGAGTAAGTTCTGCAAGACAGCGAGGACAAGAAGAGGCATGTGGGGAATATACTATTCATGTAGATCCTGATGATTGGGTTGAGCCAACGATGTTGGAAGAACTATATCAAAAAGCCAAAGATGATAATGCAGATATGGTTATCTGTGATTATTATACAAACGAAGGTCCTCTACAGAATTATATAAAGCAAGAGCCAACAAAACTTGATAACAACGTTGTACTTTATGAACTATTCCAGCAACTGCATGGCAGTTGCTGTAACAAGCTCGTGAGACGAGCTTGTTACAGTGGTAAGGCAAACTATCCGAAAGGCATTAATTGCTGTGAGGATTTGATATGGTGTATACAGGTTTTAAAGTGTAAGCCTACGATTAGCTATATAAATAAGGCTTATTATCATTATATGATAACAACAACGGACAGCCAGTCTAAGAGTACTTCTGCAGAACGTTCATTGCAGGACTTAAAGATGTTGCATACTTTAGAGTCTTTGTTGGGTGATAATAAAGCTGTATTGATAGCAATGTACAAGCGTACTGTGCCCTATGTAATGAAACAAGCAATGAAAACAAATAGCTTTGATGCATATTATTTTAAGCTTAATTTTAGGAGGTATAGTAAATGGATAATAACTTCAAGAAACCATAGTCTAATATTACGACTTGTATGCTTAGGTGCTGCAAATGGTTTCTATTATTGTTGTAAACCCCTTGTCTATTTAATGAAATAAATTGTAACGACTTATTAGAATAAATTATATAAAGTGATTATTGAATTTAAGCTATTATGGAAGTATTGATATACAATTTTGTCTTTATACTTATTCTTGGATTGCTATTGAAAGCTAACACACAATATAGTAGAGGGAAAATTAACGCCTTTGTTGTATTGTCATTTATATCTTTATTTGTTGTTCATACATTCGTTGATCCAATGACTGTTAGAGATTTACCATTTTATAAAGATGCATTTAATGAATGTATAAGTCTCCCTTTTTATAGGTTAAAGGATGCCTTATGGGCAAGTTCAATGGAACTCGGATTCTTATGGTATATGAAGTTTTTATCTTTGATATCTAATAGCTTTATTATTGTGCTAATAGTGGGCTCTTTAATTATGTTGAATTGTTATTATAGAACAATATTAAAGTACTCGCCATATACCTATGTGTCAATATTACTTTTGTTGGTAACAGTATTCGACCAATCAATATTTGTACTAAGACAACACTTAGCAATGGCATTGCTCACTTTGTCATGGGATTCAATTATAAATAGAAATTATAGAAGGTTTGGTGTGTTTATTATTATAGCTTTCTTACTTCATCGTACAGCTCTTGTATTTATCCCTTTATATTTTCTATACAATATTAAAAATAAAAAAAGTATATCTTAGTCCTGTTAATTTCTTGTATGGTTTTTGGTGTTTCTTATATTATTATTCTTCGGTATTTTTCCTCTTTAATGGGTAGAGACTATTCGGGATATATAGATAATGTAAGATATGAAGGAGCCAATTATGTTGATTTTATTTTGATGAGTGGGTTGTTAGCATCGATGCTGTTCTTTATGAAATCAGCTGTCTTTGAGAGAGGAATTAATAAACTGTTATTATCAATTATATCAATTGCTGTTATTGCTACATTTTTTGGTGTTGGTAATAGTTCTACTGGTCGATTGTTTTACTACTATACCGCTATACCATTCATCTTAGTACCCAATATAATGAAATATATTAATAACCCGATTGTACGTGTCGGTTTTGCTGTATGTTACATCGGATTATATGTATATGTTTCATATTTGGGGTCAGCTGCAGTTTATTTTGAAAATATGTCTTTCCTTTTCCAAACTAAATAAAACATGAAAATACTTCAAGTAATACCCCATCTTGGCTCTGGAGGTGCAGAACGATTTGTTGTAGACCTTTCAAATGAATTATCCAAACAGGGACATGAGGTTGTATTGTTAACTTTTTATGATTTAGAAGGGAAATACGGCTTCTATAAAAATGATATAAATAAAAGAGTAAAACAGATTTCTCTTCATAAAAGCACAGGTTTTTCTTTAAAGTCTATTTTGCAAATTATAGACATTGTACAGCGTGAAAAGCCTGATATAATACATTCTCATGTGAACTCTTTACAATATACCATATTGCCACAAGTGTTTATGGCAAAAGGTGTTCATACTGTACATAATGAAGCACATCTTGAAGCATCTGGTCGATTAGAAGTTGGTTTGCGTAAATTCGCTTTCAAACATAACTTAATTCAACCTGTTACAATATCTCAGGAGTCGCATGATAGCTTTTTGTCGTTTTATGGTAAAGAAGCTGTCCTAATAAACAACGGTAGAGCTGTAGATAGTAATATTGTTGTAAACAATGATGTTAAAAAAGAAATATCAGGTTATAAAAAATCGGAACGAACAAGAGTTATCATACAATTGGCACGTTTTCAATCACAGAAAAATATTCCAATGATGGCTCGTGTAGCGAATCGCTTGTATAGTGAAGGTTATGATTTTGCTCTTCTTTTTATTGGTTCTACAGAGAATAAACCAATAGTTGATGAAGTAAAAAGTGTAATGCCACCATGTGCTCATATTTTGGGTGAAAGAAATAATCCTTTAGAGTATTTAAAGGAAGCTGACGCTTTTGCTTTGTCTTCATTATTTGAAGGTATGCCTATATCGTTGTTAGAAGCTCTTGCTGTCGGAGCAGTACCTGTATGTACTCCCGTAGGTGGAATACCAAATGCTGTGATTGATGGAGAAAACGGTTTCTTAAGCACAGACAATACAGAGGCTGCTTATTATGAAGCAATGAAAAGATTTTTAGAAACAGATATGATGACATTAAATTTAATGAGTCAGGAAACTAAACAATCTTTTGCTCCTTATAGTATGGAAGAGTGTGCAGAAAAATATTTACGACTCTATAATAACCTTTTAAAAACAAAATATGAAAAGTTCTAAATATAGTTATCATGCAGATCTAAAACGTTATAATGGAAATGCAGATACTTACATTCGTGTATGGCTTTTTTTATACCGTAAATGCTGCTATTGTAAGACACCAATATTAAAGACTCTATATAAAGTTGCATTTAGATTGTGGTCAAACAGAAGAGGATTGGAAATCAGTACTACAAATCCTATCGGGGGGGGGTATTTATATAGGTCATGCATATAATATAACCATTAATCAGAATGCAATAATAGGTCGCAATTGTAACATACATAAAGGTGTAGTAATAGGGCAGACAAATAGAGGCTCTCGTAAAGGTTGTCCAACTATTGGCGATAGAGTTTGGATTGGTATCAATTCAGCTATTGTTGGAAACGTCACTATTGGCGATGATGTTATGATTGCTCCAAACAGTTTTGTAAATGTAGACATACCTTCACATTCTGTTGTGTTTGGCAATCCTTGCGTAATAAAGCATAGGGATTGGGCAACAGAGGGGTATGTAAATAATATTGTAGAATAAATGATAATATAATATGACCAAAGAAGGAGCAAGGATTCTTATTTATGGTTACTTTGGAAAAAAAAGCCATATTCAAGAAGGTCAATCGGTAAAGACAAGAAATGTGAGTCGCCTTTTTAAAGAAATGGGGTGCGAAGTTGATGAGTTTGATACTGAAGCGTTCCGTTACGATAGATTATCGTTTTTTAAAATGATGGGAAAATTAATTAAGTGCAAGAAGCTGTGTTTACTACCTGCATACAACAATTTAAAGTATCTTTTTCCTATACTTTACGTCTTCTCTATTTTGTTTAGATATGATATTTATTTGTTTACGATAGGTGGTCGTCTACACATTTATCTAAAGTCACTTCCTATTCATAGATGGATGTTGCGAAGAATTAAATGTGTTTTTTATGAAACACACATGTTGGGAAACTATTTACATGACATACATGGTTTCAATAATCTTGAATATTGTCCAAATGTAAAGTTTGTGTCATTTTCACCTCAGAAGTATCATACTAATGGCGAGCTTCATTTGGTTTTTCTTGCCAGAATTACAATGGAGAAAGGAATAGATACAATATTTAGTTATGCCGAGTGGTTATCAAGGCAATCGCGCAATGATGTATCTATAGACTTCTATGGTATGATTGATCCAAAAGATAAAGAGTATTTTGAAGGGCAAGTTTCAAAGTATAAATTTGTAAAATATAAAGGAGTTGCACAACAGGCTGAAATTCCTGAGATTTTAGAAAAATATGATGCAATGCTATTTCCAACTCATTATCCAACAGAAGGCATTCCAGGTAGTATTATTGATGCATATAATGCTGGCATTCCAGTTGTAGCTTCTGACTGGACATATGCTCGTGAATTAATAGAGGATAATGAAACAGGTTTTATTGTTCCTTTTGAAGACAATCAGGACGATTTTAACTATGCTTGTGAAAGACTCCTGAATGACACTAAAAAATTGAATTATATGAAAGACAAGGCAAAAGCTAGAGCCGCAGAATATTTTGCAGATAATGCGAAACAAATTTTAAGTAAATATTTTTAAGATATGGCATTCCATCCAACATTAAGCAAATCAGGCAGAATTATGTTCTGGCCTTTGATTAAGTTTACAGAGTTTATGGGTAATCACTTTCCTGAGACTTTGTTGAAAATCCGTTATCGCTATGTATTCAAGAAACCGCTTAATCTTAAAGACCCTCAGACATTGAATGAGAAAATTCTGTGGGCAAAGCTTTATTCAGATACAACAAGATGGACAGAATTGGCTGATAAGCGAACGGTGCGTGACTATGTGGAGAAAATAGGTCTTGGTGACACATTGGTGAAGCTCTATGCCACTTGGTATAAGAAAGAGGAAGTGAACTTTGATGCGCTACCTGAGACTTTTATCATCAAGGCTAACAATGGTGACGGCAAGGGAACAAACAAGATTATACGCAAGGATGACCTTTCTCCAGAGAAAAAGGCTGAGTATATAGAAATGATAGGGGAATGGTTGAGTCGCAAGAATATCGGTGCGCTTCATGCTGAACCACACTACAAGAATATGAAGCCTTGTGTGATTGCGGAAGAAGTGTTGCCGTTTGAAAAGGGGGCTACATCATTGATAGATTATAAGATGTGGTGCTTTAATGGTAAGTGCTACTATACTTTTGTTTGCAATGAAAGAAATGCCAACGGCAACAGTGCCCATGTGATGATATACGATATGAACTGGAATGCACACCCAGAATTCTCAGTATTCAATTCTGACTATCTAAGAGGAGACATCATTCCAACGCCAAAGAACTTCGATAAAATGGTGGAGATAGCAGAAAAGCTGTCAAAGGGTTTTCCAGAACTTCGTGTTGACCTATACAACATAGACGGAAAAATATACTTTGGCGAATTGACCTTCACCTCGCAGGGTGGCTTCATGGATTACTTCACTTCTGAATTCAACAAAATGCTTGGTGAGAAGTTCAGCATAAAGGATTTTCCTTTGAAAAAGAAATAAGTAATGGCATATCCGTCCGCACAAGTGGTCGCAGATAGCGATATGGTGCGATACCATCGGGCGGAGCTATATAACTTAAAACGAACGAATAATAATGGCTACAAATCCATATTCTGCTGAAGAATTAAACCAGCGATTAGATAGAGTTAATGGATGGATCAATAATTGTGATCAAAAGGCAGGAATACTTTTAGCTTTTTGTGGAGCTTTTGTTGCAGTTTTACTTACATCAGATGTAATAGGAAAAGGGTATTATTATCTCGTCGAGCCTTTTTATAGTTTTTGGTTAGATGGAGTTGATGCGACTTTTTCATTAAAGAGGACAACGCTATTCTGTGGACTATTACCAACTATCTATTATGGATGGAATATGGTGTATAACCTTTTATTGGTATTAAAGCCCAAGACTAAGATTAAAGAATTTAACGACAATAGTTCTCCTATAACAAATAATTCTAAATTACATTTTCAGTCAATCGCAAAGAAAAGCTATAGAGAATTCCAAACAGAAAGTAAACTGCAGTCTGAATCTGCATATTTAGATGATTTGTGTACACAGATATATTGTAATTCCAGAATATGTGATGATAAATTTGAGAATTACAAAAAAGGGTTGAATGATTTCACGAAAACGCTAATCTGTTGTTTGGGCGAGATTGTTATTTTTTTTATTTTTCCGTAAATATAATGAACAAAAAAGATTTAATGGATTCCATTGATAGAGTAATCAATGATTGGAATTCCACAAGTTTTAGTTTTTCTCAAAAAGATTATGTTCCTGGGCTGGATGATTCCAATCTTACCTATGGTAACGGTCAAGAAAAAAAAGGTGTTGAGATAAATACTTGTGTGTTGTTTGTAGATATTCGTAATTCTGTACAATTGACGAAAGACAAACAAGATAGAACTATGGGGCGCCTATATTCGGTATTCACTCAATGTATGTTGTTGGCTGCTCAAGAAGAAGGTGGCTTTGTAAGAAATATTATTGGTGATCGTGTGATGATAGTCTTTCCACCCGATCAATGTTATACCAAAGCTGTTAATTGTGCTATTACTATCAACCATATAGCAAAACTAATTAATAGAAAGATTGACAATCTTGATTTTAAGTGTGGAATTGGTGTCGACTATGGTAGAATGAGGGTAATGAAAGTTGGAGTTGTAAAGAAAGGAGCAGAGAATGATGACAATAAAGGTCTAGTATGGATAGGATATCCAGCAAACTTTGCATCTCGTCTTACGGATTGTGCCAATAAAGAGTTTAACGACGTAGTGTATAGGATTGATGCCTACTTTTATCATCATAATTATTTTGGTGTAAATCCATTTTTAGATACTCGTGCATCTGGCTATTATAGAGAAACTAAAGATTTTACAGCAGAAGAGTTGGCAGAATCACTGTCAGTTCAGCAGAGAGGTGTAAATACCATTGTATCGAATAAATTTACTAGTCCTATATCAATTCAGCCTATAAGCAATAAGTTTACTTATTCGCCTATTCTTGTGTCGGAAGCAGTGTTTAAGGGTTATAAAAAAGAGAATCCTAATGCAAAAGATATTATTAATGGATGGTGGACAGAGCAAGTGCGAAAGATACGTGATATAGATTTTAAAATTTTTGGAGCAAATCTTACTTGGAGCTTATCATAAAAATATTCTCAAAAAATAAAACTTATTAGTTGATAAATATTATGCAAGACTACGGATTGGTGTCGATCATCACTCCCACTTGGGCGTGTGCAGACTTCATTGCTGAAACAATCAAGAGTATTCAATGTCAGACTTACCAGAACTGGGAACTTCTTATTCAAGACGACTGTTCTAAGGACAATACGTTGGAGGTTGTAAAGCCGTTTATGGAGGCAGATAAGCGTATCAAGTATGAATGTAATCCAGAGAACTCTGGGGCCGCAATAACTCGCAACAATGCTTTGCGCAGGGCAAAGGGGCGATGGATTGCCTTTCTTGACTCGGATGACTTATGGCTGCCTGAGAAATTAGAGCATCAACTGAAGTTTATGGTGGAGAATGGTTATGCTTTCTCTTATCATGAATACACAGAGATGAGTGAGGATGGCAAGAACTTGGGCGTGTATGTGTCGGGAATAAGAAAAGTGAGCAAGTTGGCGATGTTTATGTGCTGTTGGCCTGGATGCTTGGCTGTGATGTATGACAGAGAGCGGATAGGACTGGTGCAGATAAAGGATGTACGTAAGAATAATGATACTGCTCTTTGGTTAAAGGTGGTGAGAAAGGCTCCTTGCTATCTGCTGAAGGAGAACTTAGCAAGGTATCGCCGACGCAAAGTAAGTATCACTCCCAAGCCTTTGTGGAAACGCATTTGGGCACATTATCCACTATTTCATGTGGCAGAAGAGATGAGTCCAGTGATGGCTACATTCTGGACGCTGATGAATGTTGTTGGTAATGGTTGGAAGAAAATGTGGTATGTGAAGAAGTATGTGTGATGTCACATAAGCTAACAATGACAGATATTAGATTTTTATCACTCTTGCGTTATAGTATATCCAGCAAGAATAAGGACGCAGCATCCTTGTCTTCTTTATCGGAGGAAGATTGGCGAGGTTTTATACAACAAGCTGGACAGCAATCGGTTCTTGGATTATGTTTAGATGCTCTTGATAAATTAAAATCAAATGGAGCTATGCCGCCACGAAATGTATTGATAAAGTGGATTGGCAGTGTGATGATGTTAGAGAAAGAGTATGAACGGCAGAAGGTGTTCATAAAAGAACTTGCTTCTTTTTTTTCTAAACATGGCTTGAAGATGGTGGTGATGAAGGGATATGGATTGTCGAAGTTATATCCTATACCTAAACATAGAGGGAGTGGCGATTTGGATGTTTACTTCTGTGGCAAAGGGCAGTATGCTGATGAACTGATAAAGGGGAAGGGCATTGAGGTAAAACAGAATGAGGAGAAGCATAGTGTATATAGCATTAATGGCATTCACGTAGAGAACCATGCTTCTATGATTTGTGAGCAAGAACACCTCTCGCTATTGAAGGTGGAAGTGTTCTTAAAGGATGACCTTGATAAAAATCTTCATCTTGATGAGGAAACGGGTTGTTGGTTGCCTTCTGCAATGTTTAATGTTGTTTTTTTACCCTTACATTTTGCTGGACACTTTGTTTATGGTGGAGCTAATCTGAGGCAAATAGTTGACTATGCTTTGGTGGTGAAGAATGCGAACCTTAACTCTGATACTAATCAGATAGATTGGGAGAGGGTTAAGGCATTGGCAATTGAAGGAGGTTATTTCAAATTCCTATGCTGCTTGAATGGAATATGTATGGACCATATTGGTATTCCTTCTGACTGTTTCCCTGACTGGCCAAGGTATAAGGATATAGAAGAACGAATGTTGGCAGAAGTTCTAAATCCAACTTCTGTGGATGTACATTCTTTGCCAAGTAAGATAAAACGATACTTCAAAAATCGTTGGAAGTATCAGTTGGTATATAGCAAAGAAAGTCATTTAATGGGGTTCTTGTTGAGAATTCGCTCTTGGGTGAATTGGAAGTGGGGGAATAAAAGTGTGTGGAATCGTAAATAGACATTAATCGTCGTTGTCTTTAAACACGAAATTTAATCAATTAAACATTTTATAATCATATTATGACAATGAAATTGCGTAATGTGCCTTTCTCTCCGCCTGATATGACGGAAGCTGAGGCTGCAGAAGTGCGTGATGCCATTTTGTCTGGCTGGATAACAACTGGACCGCGTACAAAGAAGTTGGAAAAAGAAGTAGCTGAGTTTGTTGGCGTAGACAAGGCTGTGTGCTTGAACTCGCAAACGGCTTGTGGTGAAATGGCTTTGCGCTTGTTGGGTGTGGGTGAAGGTGACGAGGTGATTGTGCCTGCTTATACTTACACAGCAAGTGCTTCGATTGTGGAACACGTGGGAGCTACGCTTGTTTTTGTTGATGTACAGAAGGATTGCCTTGAAATGGATTATGAGGCTGTTGAGGCTGCTATCTCTCCAAAAACAAAGGCTATTATACCTGTTGACTTGGCTGGTATTCCTTGTGACTACGATCGTTTGTTTGCGATTGTTGAGCGTAAGAAGAATCTCTTTACTCCGAAAACGGATTTGCAGAAGATGATTGGACGTGTCGCTATTTGTTGTGATGCGGCTCATGCTTTTGGGGCTTCGCGTAAGGGGAAGATGGTTGGTGCTATTGCTGACTTCTCTTCTTTTTCTTTCCATGCTGTGAAGAATTTTACAACTGCTGAAGGTGGTGCTTTGTCGTGGAACTTGCCTTTTGGTAATGAAAAGGTGGTGAAGGATTTGGATAAGTGTGCCGAGAATACTTTTAGTGGTGTGCCTGAGATTGAGGGTGAGACTTGGAATGAGAATCTGTATAGAAAGGCGCAGTTGCTGAGCTTGCATGGGCAGAATAAGGATGCTTTGGCTAAGACGAAGTTGGGCGCTTGGGAGTATGATATTATTGGCACTTGGTATAAGTGTAACATGACGGATGTGGTGGCTGCTATTGGACTGGTACAGATGCAGCGCTATAAGGGTATGTTGACACGTAGACGTGAGATAATTGCGCGTTATGATGAGGCCTTGAAACCTTTGAATGTGGCTGTGCTGAATCATTATGATGAGGAGCATATGTCGTCGGGGCACTTGTATTTGGTGCGTCTGTTGGGCAAAACACGCGAGGAGACAAACAAGGTGATCGAGAAGATGGCGGAACGTGGTATTGCTACGAATGTTCACTACAAGCCGCTGCCTATGATGACTGCCTATAAGAAGTTAGGGTTTGACATCAAGGATTTTCCGAATGCATTCCACATGTTTGAGAATGAGATTACTCTGCCTTTGAACACGAAGATGACGGATGAGGACTTGGAATATGTGATTGAGAATTTTGTTGAAATAGTATCTAATGGGGTTGCATAAACCTTGATTTCTTGGGTTCTAATTTTCTGATAACTGATTGGTTGGTTATTGGTTGGTTAGAACTACCTTTTTAATTTGTTTTTTAATGTTAAGGGCTTGGAGATGAAAATATTGGTTTTTTCTTCAAGCCTTTTTATTCTGTTTTTATGAAGAGATTGTTTGATATTGTTGCTTCGAGCTGTGGATTGATTGTTTTAAGTCCGCTGTTTTTGATCCTTGCTATTTGGATTAAATTTGATTCTAAAGGTCCCGTGTTTTATAGACAGGTGCGTGTGGGACGTGGAAACAAAGATTTCCGAATATTCAAGTTCCGTTCTATGCGTGTAGGAGCAGACAAAGGTTCATTAGTGACCATTGGCGGCCGCGATCCTCGTGTGACACGTTCTGGATATTATATCCGTAAATATAAGTTTGATGAACTTCCCCAACTTATTAACGTGTTTATTGGGGATATGAGTTTGGTGGGGCCTCGTCCTGAGGTGCGTCATTATGTGAATTATTGGACTCCTGAACAGCTGCATGTGTTGGATGTTCGTCCTGGTATTACTGACCCCGCAAGTATTAAGTTTAGAAATGAGAATGAGTTGATGGAAAAGGCGGAGGACCCTGAGGATTATTATATTCATGTGATTATGCAGGAGAAAATAAAACTATACTTGGAGTATGTGAAGAACAGCTCGTTCTGGTATGACATCAAACTTATCTTTGAGACATTCAAGGTTATTGTCACTGAACGATGAGAAGATTAATGTATGCCATTTGGCAATTCTGCAAATATTTATTTGTGCCAAGAAAGACACATCACCTATCAAATGATTAATGACTATGAAAATTGATAAGGACTTTTTAGGCAAGCTATTTGAGCAAGCCACGATGAATCCGAGATTGCGTCAGAGTTTCGATTTGCGCACGTCATCGGCTGATACCAGTCAACGAATGTTGAATGCACTATTGCCTGGAACAGTTGTACCAATTCATAGGCATCCCAACAGCACAGAGAATGTACTTCTTTTGTGTGGAAAACTTGTGGAAATCATCTATGAGGAGGTGAATCCGTTTTTGTCATCTTTGAAAAAAGAATATACTTCGTCATTTGACAGAGGTATGGATGCTATGAATGTAACTAATGAAAGACGATTCCGAGAAGTTGAACGCATACATCTTGATCCGACTGTTGGCAACTATGGCTGCGTTATACCCAAAGGAGCATGGCATACCGTTGAAGTACTAGAACCATCTGTTATCTATGAGGCAAAGGATGGCAAGTATGGAGAAGATGGAAGTGAAACGTTGAAATAAATAAAGATTAGAAACATTTAAAGCTATGGAAGATACTCTTTTTGAAGAATACAAGTCTAAACTCAACGCTAACGTAAAGACACGTTTGGATCATATCAAGAGATTTGTTTTTACAGGTCAAGCATCTGTAATGGTTGGTGCTGGTTTTAGTAAAAATGGGAAGACGACAGATAAAGCAGGAATGAAAGATTGGAATGAATTGGCTAAAATCTTCTACAAAAAACTTTACTGTCAAGAGCCAACAGATTCAGACTTGAAGTTTGTATCTCCAATAAGACTTGCATCCATGATTGAAGCTACTTTCGGCAAGAAAGTCTTAGATGAGTTAATAGAAAATACTTTATCACCAAGTAACTTAAAGCCAAGTTACTTGCATGAAGCTTTGTTGTCTGTTCCATGGCACGATGTATTCACAACCAACTATGATACATTGCTTGAAAATTCTTCTGCAGCAAGTTCATATACGTTGGTAGAAAACAAAGAATCCTTGTTGTACAGCGTATCACCACGCATCATAAAACTACATGGAAGTTTCCGTCATACACATCCATATATTATAACAGAAGAAGATTACAGAACATATCCCAAGTTGCATCCAGAAATGGTAAATACCGTGAGACAGGCGTTGGTAGAAAACCTATTCTGTCTGATAGGGTTCTCTGGCAATGACCCTAATTTTCTTTCATGGTTAGGATGGTTAAGGGATGTGATGGGCAACAACCAAACTCCTGTATATATGATTGCGTATAACAAGAATATACATATCTCCAATATTTCTCTTCTAAACCATTTGAATATAAATGTCATCAATTTAGATGGATGTCTGAAGAATGGAGAAACATTCTGTGATATACAAGAGGCATTGGATTTTCTTCTTACATACTTAGTTGATGACAAGACAGAAACGGATTCAGATTCTAAGAAACCAAAGGAAACAAAAAGCTCTATATTTGAAGCAAGTAAGATTCTTCATGATGTATGGAATAAGAAAAACGAAAAAGATTTTGCTGTCACTTTGAAAAAATGTTCAGAAGAATTAGAAAACATCAGGAAAAAATACCCTGACTGGATTGTTGTTCCTCACGCTTATTATGTAGATTTCGACGACACGGAATCCATATTTCCCAACATGAATTTAGATTTTACTGGTATTAAAGAAGAAACACTAGTAAAATTCTTATATGAATTGGATTTCAGACTAGATGTATCCTTTACGCCCAAAGGTGCCTCATGGTATATAACTGCTTTGGAATACATCAAATTGTATTGGGACAAGCAACCTCCTTTATATGTGGATTTGATGCTATCTTTGGAAGTCTCGCTTCTATCCATATATCGGCAGAAATGTGACAAGAAACATTTTGTATCTTTATGCCGAGAATTAGAGGATTTTTATGAATTGATGGATGAGAAAACTCAAAACAAGTTCTATTTTGAAAAATGTCTTGCAAGCCTTTATGAATTGAATTATATAAATGTAAGGCGAATGCTTGAAGACTGGAATATAAGGCGTTCTGATATAAAATCCTCATTGTGGAAAGCATCAATTATTGCAGAAGTTAATGGGCGTAAAGACGCAGCCAAATATCTAATACCAATATTGGTTGACCTGAGAAGAAGAATGTTAACAGCCAACTTTCAGAATCGCCAGATACTGATTTCTGCTCAAAGAATAGTTTGCAGAAGAATTAAACTATATGATTGGGAGCGAGATCATTGGGGATTGTTAGAATATGATGAGGGAATAAATGAAAGTTTAGAGTTGGAACGCTTATTCTTAAATAAGCTAAATAATATCAAGAACAAGCCTACACACGAAGAGATTGTAGGATTCAATATAAACAACCATACTCAGTCATGGCATAGTGGACGCAGTGGATTTGTTGATGAATACCTTTATGCCAAGCGTCTATTGTTACTTTATGAGTCAATAGGTATACCTATGGGACTGCCTAACTATAGTATAAATAAAGACACTTTGCTGAAGGTGTTTGAAGCCTTAATATCATATAGTCCACAATATGTTATCGCCAATATAATAAGAAGTTCAAATCGATTCTTTATAGATACTGTCATAGACAAAACCGTTATAATTGGCATTGATGAGAATGGTTGTGTAAAGAAACTATTTTCAGACTTTTACAAAATCTGTAACAGAGCCATTGCACAAAAAGATCAGTGTGCTTACCAAAGAGTTGTATTCACAATAATCCCGTTGCTTGTCAAGTTTTGTGTAACATTGGATGATACAGACATAATGAAAGTTTTGCACCTTGTAAAAACGGAAATCATAGAGAAGGGGGAAACAGATAAATTCAATGACTTATTGGTAACAATATACAACTCTCTTTCACCGCAAGCTACAGGAACTATTGCCCCCGAAATGTTCAGATTACCATTGTGTAGCAAAAATGACAGAATACAATCCAAGGTCTTGATGCCCGACTTGTTTGGAACAGACTATCTGGCGACAGATGACATTGTTGAAATAATCAAAAAGGGATTGACTGAAGAAATCGATGACAACGATTACAGATCAAATATAAGAGATTGGGCATATGATAGACTGATAAAGCTTTATCATCGTCATTTAAATGAAAAGAACAAGACCATGCTTGACGATGCTATATTTGAATGGCGACGTAAGGCAGAATATAAAGGAAATGCATTCTATTCGTTCAATTTACTGCCATACAACCCTTTGAAGGATAGTAAAAATCCTAAGGACGAAATAAAAAAGAAGGTACAAGAATTTAAGTCTGAGAATTATCGATACAACGGCTCATCAATAACAATTAGTTCTTTTAATGAAGATTTATCTTTGCTAAGTGCCTTTTACTCCTATATAGAGTCTGAAGAAGCAGAAGTATTGGCTGAAAATATCTGCAAATTTCTATCAGAAAACAAAACAGATTTGCTAAAAGATGATTCCATGACATTTCTTGGTGGAATGAGATATTTCACAGAACCAATGTTCAATACCATTAATATTATGTTGATTCAACTTGCAACTATCGGTATAAAGAAAGAAACAGCAAGTTCTTTACAGAAGATTGTAGAAGAATATGAAGGTACCCGAACTAAATACAATATTCCATTGATGAAAGTACATATAAAAAGTGTTTGAGAGAAGAATGAGGAAAGTTTACTGGTTA
>ENA-ORMJ01000536-ORMJ01000536.1-human-gut-metagenome-genome-assembly--contig:-NODE-536-length-28511-cov-53.422547_pt1 | contig 28511 bp, 20 predicted proteins | sample MGYA00242100_ERZ508989 | MGnify/ENA primary metagenome ERZ508989 (study PRJEB26280, sample SAMEA2531403) | human gut metagenome | biome: human gut; feature: human-associated habitat; material: faeces...
GCTGGTATGACAGCCTCGGCCCAGGAAACTCAATTCCTGAGTAACAACCATTGCCTCTATCGTATTCACCAGAGTGAGAAATATCTCCTGATACCTGTTCAGGAGAGTGCCGAACTGAGTCATGTCAAGGTGATAGCCAACAACCAGCAGTTGAAGACTTTTAATGTCCGCCTTGCCAATACGCACGTAGATTATTACGTGCCTCTCGACTTGGAGGCTTACAAGAGCCAGAAGGGACTGATGCTCGATATTCATGTCGACGGACAGGCTCGCAACGATGGCGGTATTGCCAACTTCGGATGCTGGAAGGGAATGAAGTTCTCCGACAGCTTCGACATGAAGAACCGTGAGCAGTATCGTCCTCTCTATCATCATACTCCTGCCTATGGCTGGATGAACGACCCTAATGGTATGTTCTATAAGGATGGCGTGTGGCACCTTTATTTCCAGTACAATCCCTATGGATCGCAGTGGGAGAACATGACCTGGGGACATTCTACCTCTACCGATTTGGTAAATTGGAAGTTTGAGGGTGAAGCTATCGAGCCAGATGTGATAGGAACGATATTCAGCGGCTCTGCTGTTGTCGACAAGAAGAATACCGCTGGCTTCGGCGAGGGTGCTGTCGTAGCTCTCTATACCTCGGCTGGTGAGAACCAGACCCAGAGCATGGCCTACAGTACTGACAACGGAAAGACCTTCACCAAGTATGAGGGCAACCCTATCATCACAAGCAACGTGCCCGACTTCCGCGATCCTCATATGTTCTGGAATGAGGATATTAAGAAATGGAATATGATTCTTGCTGCCGGTCAGCAGATGAACATCTATTCTTCTGACAACCTGAAAGACTGGACTTACGAGAGCTCTTTCGGTGCAGAGTACGGCAATCATGGCGGTGTGTGGGAATGCCCAGACCTGATGAAATTGAAGGTTCGCGGCACCGACAAGGAGAAGTGGATGCTTCTCTGCAACATCAATCCTGGCGGTCCTTTCGGCGGTTCTGCCACACAATACTTCATTGGTGAGTTCGACGGACACAAGTTTACTTGCGAGAGCAAGCCCGAGGTCACCAAGTGGATGGACTATGGCAAGGATCATTATGCCACCGTCACTTTCGACAATGCTCCCGACGGACGCCGTGTGGCAATAGCATGGATGAGCAACTGGCAGTACGCCAATCAGGTTCCTACCCAGCAGTACCGTTCTGCCAATTCTATAGCCCGCGATTTAGGACTCTTCGAGTACAAGGGCGAGACCTATTGCAGTGTGACTCCTTCTCCCGAGATGACAGCTGCACGCAGCAAGAAGACATCAAAGGCTCTCTCAGAGGCTTGCGAGGCTGTGGTCAATGTGAAGGGCAATGCCACTATCACCCTGAGCAACGACAAGGGCGAGAAGGTGGTGATGACCTATAATGCCAAGGCTGAGACCTTTGAAATGGACCGTACAAAGAGCGGCAAGACCGACTTCAGCAACGAGTTTGCTGCTGTCACTAAGGCTCCTACCTATGGAAAGATCAGCCAGTTCAGGATCTTCATCGACAAGAGCAGCGTCGAGGTCTTGGATGCTGAGGGCAAGATGGCGATGACCAACCTTGTGTTCCCAAGCAAACCCTATAATAAGATTGTTGTGAAAGGAAAGAGAAAGGGTAAGTATCAAGTTTACAAACTTGGAAAATAACAGCTAATATTCACTTCAAAAAAAATAACTAACAATATGAATAAGTCAATGAAATTGACCTTAATCCCTGTGATGCTTTGTTTCTTCGCAATGGGATTTGTGGATTTGGTGGGTATAGCCTCCAACTATGTGAAAGAAGACCTCAACCTGAATGATGCTACAGCCAACCTGTTCCCATCATTGGTTTTCTTCTGGTTCCTGATTTTCTCTGTGCCCACGGGCATGTTGATGAATAAGATAGGTCGTAAGAAGACCGTGCTGCTCTCACTCTTGGTGACAGTCATCTCTCTTCTTCTGCCTTTGTTTGGCGAAACCTTCGGCATCATGCTTGTATCGTTCTCCCTCTTGGGTATCGGTAATGCGCTGATGCAGACATCGCTCAATCCGCTGGTTTCTGCTGTTACATCCGGTAAGAACCTGGCTTCTACGCTTACCTTCGGACAGTTTGTCAAGGCCATCGCTTCCTTTATGGCTCCTTATATTGCCATGTGGGGTGCAGTGGCAAGCATTCCTGAGTTTGGATTGGGCTGGCGTGTGCTCTTCCCCATCTATATGATTATCGGTGTGTGTGCAACGCTGTTCCTGGCAGGAACTCCTATTGAGGAGGAGAAGACCGAGGGCAAGGCCTCTGGCTTTGTTGACTGCTTGGCTCTCTTGGGCAAGCCTATCGTGCTGCTTTCCTTCATCGGCATCATGTGTCATGTAGGTATCGACGTGGGCACCAACACCACCGCTCCAAAGATTCTGATGGAGCGTCTGGGCTGGACACTCAACGAGGCTGCCTTTGCCACATCGCTCTACTTCATCTTCCGTACCATCGGATGTTTCACAGGCACCGTCTTCCTTCGTATGATGAAGCCCCGTGTGTTCTTCACCATCAGCATCGTGATGATGGCGCTGAGTATGGCGGGCCTCTTCTTCGGCGAGAGCAAGATGATGCTCTATATTGCCATTGCCCTCGTGGGTTACGGCAACTCCAATGTGTTCTCCATCATCTTCTCGCAGGCTCTTCTCTCTGTACCCGAGAAGAAGAACGAGGTGAGCGGTCTGATGATCATGGGCTTGTTTGGCGGTACGGTATTCCCACTCATTATGGGTGTTGCCAGCGATGCCATCGGACAGATCGGTGCCGTATTGGTGATGGCAGTAGGTGTGCTCTATCTGTTCTCATATATTAATAAGGTGAAGATGTAAACTTCTGAACTTGCAAAACTTGAATTAAAAAACAAAGATTATGAAAATAGAAGATTTGGATAAGAAATATTGTGTAGGTTTGGGCGAGATCCTTTTCGATGTTCTGCCTACAGGTTCTCAGTTGGGTGGCGCTCCTGCCAATTTCGCCTATCATGCCGGTCAGCATGGCTTGCATTCTGTAGCAGTCAGTGCCGTAGGCAGCGACTTGCTGGGCGACGAGGCTCTCAGATTGTTGGACGATAAGCACCTCAAGTACGTGATGCCACGTGTGGACTTCCCTACAGGAACCGTACAGGTAGAGCTCGATGCAGAGGGTGTTCCTACTTATGACATCAAGGAAGGTGTGGCATGGGACAACATCCCCTTCACCGACGACATCAAGGAGGTGGCTGCCAATGCCGGAGCTGTATGCTGGGGCTCTTTGGCTCAGCGCAACGAGGTAAGCCGCAAGTCTATCTATCAGTTCCTCGACCATACTCCCGAGGACTGCCTGAAGGTTTTCGACATCAACCTGCGTCAGAACTTCTATACCAAAGAAGTGATTTGTGAGAGTTTGAAGCGTTGCAATGTCTTGAAGATCAACGATGAGGAATTGATTACCATAGGTCGTCTCTTCGGTTATCCCGGTCTTGACATCGAGAACAAGTGCTGGCTCATCCTCGGTAAGTACAATCTCGACATGCTCGTGCTCACCTGTGGTGTGAACGGCAGCTATGTCTTTGCTCCAGGCTTCAATTCGTTCCAGGAAACTCCTAAGGTAGAGGTTGCCGATACGGTTGGAGCAGGCGATAGCTTTACAGGTACTTTCTGTGCCAGCATTCTGAAGGGCAAGAGCATTGCCGAGGCTCACAAGCTGGCAGTAGAGGTAAGTGCATACGTGTGCACCCAGCATGGTGCCATGCCTGTGCTTCCTGAGAAATATACGAAGTAAGTTTCGTTTTTAGTATTTGGTAGTTGATATTTTGATAAAGGACTTCGCTTTACCTGGTCTGTGATGACCAAGGGCGGCGAAGTCCTTTTTGTATGTCTTTGCTATTAAAAAATATTAATTTTTGTTTGTCTTATTTGTGGGTTTTCATTTTTGTTATATTTTTGCATATTACTATTGTGTAAACAATAACGATACAAAAATGAAAACCGGAAAGAAGCACATTATATTATATGTAATCCTTTTGTTGCTCGTCTTGGTGTCCTGTTCCGACAGGCGCACAGTGATAGGTGTGTCCCAATGTAGCGACGACATTTGGCGCCAGAAGGTGAACCGCGAAATCAAGATTGGGCAGTATCAGTATAAGAATGTAGATGTGGTGTTTACTTCTGCTGATAATAACGGACTGCAACAGGCCCGGCAAATAGATAGTTTGGTGAAAACCAAGGTCGACATCTTGGTGGTGGCTCCCAGTGATGTCAAGACTGTTGCGCCAGCGATAGAGCGTGCTTACCGTGCCGGTATTCCCGTCATTCTTTACGACCGCATGATAGAGTCTACCCACTATACTGCCTATATCGGAACCGACAATGTGGCGATAGGCAAGGAGGTGGCTGATTATCTGGCACACCAACTGCAGGGAAGGGGAACGGTTGTTGAGATAACGGGCGAGCGTGGCTCCACACCTGTTGCCGACCGTCATCGCGGATTTATGCAGGGCATGAAAGCCTTTCCGCAGATACAGGTGGTGACGTTGGAAGGCGACTGGAACTTGGCTGGTGCCAAGAAGTTGATGCGTCAGTATATGGATGCAGGCAAGCCTGTTGATGCAGTCTTCGGACATAATGATGCCGAGGCTTGGGGTGCGCAGCAGGCAGCCAAGGAGAAGAACCGCGATAAGCAGATGCTCTTTGTGGGTATCGACGGACTGCCTGGTGAGAACCAGGGAGTAGACCTTGTGGACAAGGGCGTGATGACAGCCTCGTATATCTATCCTACCAAGGGCGAGGCCATCGTTCCCTTAGCGATGAACATTCTGCAGGGCAAGCCCTACAAGCGCATGAACTATTTTCAGTCGGCACTTGTCACAGCCGAGAATGCCAAGTTGATAGACATGCAGTACAAGGAGATAGAAGACCAGACCGCCGACCTGAATACCATCTATTTGAGCATCAACGAATATATGAAGATGTACCGATGGCAGAAAATCATCAGCATCCTGGCTGTTGCTGTGGTTGTGCTGCTGCTCATCATGATATTCTATCGTCGTAAAGTGCGTCGGGAAAAAGAGAAACTCAACAAGCAGCGCAAGCAGATGGCAGACGAAAAGATTGCCTTCTTTACCAATGCCAGCCATCAGCTCCGTACGCCCCTTACCTTAGTATCAGGACCTTTAAGCCAACTGATGAAGGATGACAACTTCACCGAAGAACAGAAGATGCTACTGCAGGTGGTAACCCGCAATGTCAAACAGTTAGAGAATCTTACTACCGATGTGCTGAACTTCAAGGCTCAGGTAGATGCCATGCATGAAGTAACAAATAATCAACTTTCCGATCAGGAAGTTTCGCAACATGTGCTTCGCGACAGTCGCCATCAAATGTTGTTGCAACAAGATGTAGAGGAACTCTCCACCATCCTTGTTGTAGATGATAATGAAGATATTCGCACCTATTTACGTGTTTTGCTTTCTGATCATTACTATGTCATCGAAGCCTCAGATGGTCAAAATGGTTTACGTCTGGCAAAGGAGAGTGTCCCCGACCTAATCGTCAGCGATGTGATGATGCCTGTGATGGACGGACTCACCTTCTGTTCGAAGATCAAGGAGGATGAGGTGACCAGTCATATTCCTGTTATATTGCTTACCGCTCGCAGTGAGGAGTCACAGCGTATAGAAGGGTATGAGCATGGAGCCGATGCCTATCTCACCAAACCTTTCAGTGCCCATCTGCTATTGGCTCGTATCTCTAACTTATTGCAAGCTCGTCGACAGAGAAAAAATATGGATGCAAAGAATGTGCTTTCGGCAGAGTTTATACAGGCAGAGGCACCAGGAGAGCGGATGTTCTTAGAACGGTTTAAGAAGGTTGCTAAGTCGCATATAGGAAATGCCAACCTACGTATGGACGACTTAGGCTCCGAACTAAGTCTTAGCAAGGTGCAGATGTATCGCAAGGTAAAGGCATTGACAGGAAAGACTCCTGCAGAGGTGCTTCGCGAGATGCGTATGCAAAAAGCCTATTCGCTCCTGAAGCAAACCGACAAGACCATCAGTGAGGTGGCTGCCGAGGTGGGCTTTGCCATTCCTGGTTACTTCTCAGCTTGTTTCAAGAAGCAGTTCGGCATCAACCCGACAGAGTTGAGAGACTGACAGGACTTCTCTCTCAACTTCCCTCTAACTTCTTTTATAACCCTGCTATTCCAACTTGTGCTGATTATTCTAACTCTCAGAAAAACAGAAGTCATATAAATGAACGAAATACTATAAAATAGTTGCATGTAACATAATTGCCATGTGATGAACGATTTTTTCTCTGTTGTCAATAAGGGATTTGCTATCTTTGCTGCCAGAAATTTGAATAAACAATAAATAGAATTACTATTAACAAAACCTTTATTTACATGGAGAAAATGAAAACTCTCTTGATGAGCATCTGCTTGTTGCTCGTCAGTGCGGTATCATTCGCCCAGGTCGAAGAGGCAAGTGGAAATGTTACCGACAACAGTGGAGAACCAGTTATTGGTGCCACTGTCACCGTAGTGGGGGGACAAGGAAATGCAGGTACTGTTACTGATATTGATGGTAACTTTACGGTGCAGGTTCAGTCCGGTTCAAAACTTTCTATCTCTTTTATGGGGTATAAGACTCAGGTGGTGAAGGCTGCCAAGGGTCTGCGCATCGTTCTCGAAGAAGATGCCAAGTTGCTCAACGAGGTAGTCGTTACTGGTTATACCACTCAGCGCAAGGCCGACCTGACAGGTGCCATCTCGGTAGTCAGCGTTGACGAGATAGCCAAGCAGAACGAGAACAACCCTATCAAGGCTCTTCAGGGCCGCGTTCCTGGTATGAATATTACAGCTGACGGTTCTCCTTCAGGAACTGCCACCGTACGTATTCGTGGTATCGGTACGCTGAACAACAATGATCCTCTTTATATTGTTGATGGTGTGCCAACCAAGGCTGGTATGCACGAGCTCAATGGTAATGATATCGAGAGCATTCAGGTACTCAAGGATGCTGCATCGGCTTCTATCTATGGTAGCCGTGCTGCCAATGGTGTCATCATCATCACTACCAAGAAGGGTAAGGAGGGCAAGGTGAAGGTCGACTTCGATGGCTCTATCTCGGTTTCTACTTACGCTCATAAGATGGATGTGCTCAATGCAAAGGAGTTTGGTCAGGTGATGTGGCGTGCCTATATGAACGATGGTATGGATCCTAACACCAATGGTCTGGGCTACAGCTACGACTGGAGCTATAACGAGCAGGGCAACCCTGTGCTCAACGGCATCAGTATGAAGAAGTATCTCGACGATGCGGGTACAACACCTGCTGCTGATACTGATTGGTTTGATGAGACAACTCGCACAGGTGTAGTACAGCAGTATAACGTATCTGTTAGTAAGGGCTCAGACAAGGGTAGTAGTTTCTTCTCTTTGGGTTACTACAAGAACTTGGGAATTATCAAACATTCAGATTTCAACCGCTTCTCAGCTCGTATGAATACAGAGTACAAGCTCTTGAAGAATAATTGTCTTACTGTAGGCGAGCACTTCACTGTCAACCGTACTTCTGAGGTTGCGGCTCCTGGTGGCTTCTTGCAGAATGTGTTGCAGTTCAATCCATCTCTGCCTATCTATACTGAGGATGGCAACTATGCAGGTCCTGTAGGAGGCTATCCAGACCGTTATAACCCTGTAGCAGTGTTGGAACGCAACAAGGACAACCGTTATACCTACTGGCGTATGTTTGGTGATGCTTATGTAAACCTCAACCTCTTCAAGGGCTTTAACATCCGTTCCACCTTTGGTCTCGACTACTCTCAGAAGCAGCAGCGATTCTTTACCTATCCTGTAACAGAGGGTAACGTTGCCAACGACAAGAATGCAGTAGAGGCCAAGCAGGAACACTGGACCAAATGGATGTGGAATGCTGTGGCTACATATAATAAGGAGATAGGTCAGCATCGCTTCGACCTCATGGCAGGTATGGAGTTGAACCGTCAGGATGATATCTACTTCTCTGGTTATAAGGAAGGTTTCGCAGTACTCAAGCCCGACTATATGTGGCCTGATGCAGGTACCACGGGAGCACAGGCTTACGGTGGAGGATCAGGCTATTCGCTCGTGTCTTTCTTCGGTAAGGCCAACTACAATTATGCCGACAAGTACATGGCTTCGTTCACCATCCGTCGTGACGGTAGCTCTCGTTTCGGTAAGAACAATCGTTATGCCACCTTCCCATCTGTATCTGCAGGCTGGCGTATCAATCAGGAGAACTTCCTGAAGAAGGCTTCTTGGATTGACGATTTGAAGATTCGTGCTTCTTGGGGACAGACTGGTAACCAGGAAATCGACAACTTGGCTCGCTATACCATCTTTGTTAGCAACTATGGAGTGGGTGAGAATGGTGGTCAGAGTTATGGTACCTCTTACGATATCGCAGGAACCAATGGTGGAAGCACATTGCCTTCGGGTTTCAAGCGCAATCAGATTGGTAATGACGACATCAAGTGGGAAACAACCACACAGACCGACTTGGGTCTCGACTTCGCTTTCTTTGGCAATACCCTCTATGGTAACTTCGACTGGTATTTCAAGAAGACCAAGGACATCTTGGTTTATATGCCTGGTATCGCCGTTATGGGTGAGGGAAGCTCACAGTGGATCAATGCAGGCGAGATGGAGAACCGCGGTTTCGAGTTCAACATCGGTTATCGCAACAAGACCAACTTTGGTCTGAAGTACGACATCACCGCCAACATTTCTTCTTATCGCAACGAAATTACAGCGCTGCCTACTACTGTAGCAGCTAATGGTACCTTTGGTGGTAATGGTGTGAAGAGTGTTATCGGTCATCCTATGGGTGCACAGGTAGGATATGTATGCGATGGTATCTTCAAAAGCCAGGAAGAAATCGACAACCATGCCACTCAGGAAGGTGCAGGCTTAGGACGTATGCGCTGGAAAGATTTGGATCATGATGGTAAGATTACTGAGCTTGACCAGACTTGGATTTATGATCCTGTGCCCGACTTCACTTATGGTTTCAACATCTACTTGGAGTACAAGAACTTCGACTTCACCGCTTTCTTCCAGGGTGTACAGGGTGTAGACATCATCTCTGACCTGAAGAAAGAAACCGACATCTGGGCAGGTCTTAATATCGGCTTCTTGAACAAGGGACATCGTCTGTTGAACGCATGGTGTGTGGACAATCCATCCAGCAATATTCCTGCTGTTACCCTTTCCGACAATAATAACGAGAAACGTGTATCTACCTATTGGGTAGAGAATGGTAGTTATCTGAAACTGCGCACCATCCAGTTGGGTTACAATTTCCCAAAGAGCATCGTCTCCAAGCTCTCTATGCAGCGTCTGCGTATGTATGTCAGTGCACAGAACCTGTTCACCATCAAGAGCAGTAGCTTTACTGGTGTAGATCCTGAGAATCCAAACTATGGATATCCTATCCCTCTCAACCTCACATTTGGTCTTAACGTAACATTCTAAAAGAGTCAAATTATGAAAAAGATATTATATTCTGTCCTTACCGTTCTTGCCTTGGTGGGTACGACAAGTTGCTCTGACTTTCTGGACGACCAGAAACCTCAGGGTGTGCTCGACAGCGACATGGTGAAGGACCCAAGCAATGTGGATAACCTGGTTATCTCGGCTTACGCTGTCTTCACTACAGCCGAAGACGTCAACTCTTCCTTCTCGATGTGGAACTTTGATGTACGCAGCGATGATGCCTATAAGGGTGGCAACGGAACCAGCGATGGTGACGTGTTCCATCAGTTGGAGATAGAGCAGGGTGTGCTTACCACCAACTGGAATATCAACGATATGTGGGTGCGCCTTTACAACTGTATCTCACGTGTCAACTCAGCCATCTCTGTGCTTGAGACCACCAGCGACAGCTATCAGCTCAAGGCTCAGCGCTTAGGCGAGATGAAGTTCTTGCGTGCCTACGCCCACTTCCTGTTGAAGCGTCTCTACAAGAACATTCCTTTCATCATGGATGCCAACCTGAAGCAGGAAGACTACAACACCCTTTCCAACACTGAGTTCAACAACGATGAGGGCTGGCAGCAGATTATCAACGATGTGGAGTATGCCTATAGTGTGCTTCCAGTGAAGCAGACCGATAAGGGTCGTCCTTCCAAGGCTGCAGCTGCAGCCTTCCTCACCAAAGCTTATCTCTATAAGGCTTATCGCCAGGATGATCCTTCATCCAATCAGGTGACCAGCATCAACAGAGAAGACTTGCTGAAGGTCATCGAGTACAGCAATCCTGACATCTATAGCGCAGGTGGCTTCGACCTCGAGCCCGACTTCCACAACAACTTCCGTCCTGAGACACAGTACGAGAATGGTGTAGAGAGCATCTGGGCCATGCAGTATTCTATCAACGACGGTACCAAGTATGGTAACCTGAACTGGAGCTACGGTCTTATCGTGCCTAATATTCCAGGTGTTACTGATGGAGGTTGTGACTTCTACAAGCCCAGTCAGAATCTTGTGAATGCCTATCGTACCGATGCCGACGGTCATCCTTTCATTGACACCTTTAATAATAAGGACTACGACTTGACACAGGATGCTGACCCACGTCTGTTCCTCACTGTAGGTCTGACGGGTCTTCCATACGAGTTCAACAGCAAGTACATGATGGACGCCAGCTCCACATGGAGCCGTTCTAATGGTCTTTATGGTTATTATGTAACCTTGAAGCAGAACGTAGATCCAGACTGTGGTTACATGGTAAAGGGCTCTTGGTGGGGTACACCGATGAACCGCATCGTGTTCCGTTATGCCGACGTACTCTTGGAGCGTGCTGAGGCTTATGCACAGCTCAACGAGACTGGCGAGGCTATTAAGTTGGTCAACAAGATTCGCCTGCGTGCCAAGCAGAGTACTGGTATGATAGCCAATTATCCTTCCGACTATGGCGTGAAGTTCAATATCTCTACCTATAATGGTTCTTACAGCCAGGAAGATGCTCTAAAGATTGTGAAGATGGAGCGTCGTTTGGAGATGGGTATGGAGAGTGAGCGCTTCTTCGACCTCGTGAGATGGGGTGAGGCAGAGAAGGTGCTCAACAAGTACTTTGCCGAAGAGACCAACAACTGCTCTATCTATGGAGATGCTCACTTTACAGCCAACAAGAATGAATATCTGCCTATACCTTTCTCACAGGTAGCGGCATCCGACGGACATTACACACAGAATATAGGAGGATGGTAATATGAAAAAGTTATTATATCTATTGATGGGCATTCTTGCCCTCACAGCCTGCAGCGAGGACAATGTGTCCGACCTGCAGCTCACAGGAGGCTGCTCTGTTACAGAGCTGGCACTCGATGACTATGAAGGAACTGTAGACAAGGCTGCACGTACCATTACCATACGTGTGCCAGAGACCTACGACATCAGTCAGATGACCTTGAGCAAACTCACACTCAGCGATGGTGCTGTGTGTGATGCCAAGGTGGGCGACAAGATGAATATGCTCCTTGCACAGACCTTGCGCGTGAAGAATGGCGATGTGTTCCTCGACTGGACACTCGTTGCCAAGCGCGATGAGGCTAAGATTCTTTCTTTCAAGGTGAACGGTATCTATACTGGAGCCATCAACGAGAGTAACAAGACCATTACCATTAATGTACCACAGACGGTGGACATCACCAAGCTGATTCCTTCCATCACGGTGAGCGAGAATGCTACTGTAGCACCTGTATCGGGTGCACCTGTCGACTTCACCGAGCCTGTGACCTACACCGTAACCAACAATACGGCTACAAGCACTTACACTGTAACCGTCAATCAGATAGGCAAGCCTGCTGCTGTATTCGCAAGCTTGGCTCTGACGATGGACGAGCTGGTGCCTGAGGAGAAGGCTGCCTGCGAGTGGATGCTCGAGAATGTGGACAACTCTATCTACGCTTCCTTTACTGATATCAAGAATGGCAATGTAGACTTGAGTGAGTGTAAGGTGATATGGTGGCACTTCCACAAAGACGGTGGAGTGGACGGTAAGGCAAAATTCGAGCAGGCTGCTCCTGAGGCTATTGCCGCACAGGCTGTGCTGAGAGACTACTATAAGGCTGGTGGTTCCTTCCTCTTCACACGTTACGCTACCAATATGCCTGGTGAGTTGGGTATCGATAATAATGGATTGGTACCAAACAACTGCTGGGGACAGATAGAGAATGATGCCGAGACTTGTGGAGGTCCTTGGGACTTCAAGATGGGCAATGATGCCGCTGGTTCTCATTCCGACCATGCCCTCTATCAGGGACTGGTGAAAGGTGATGACGCCAACTGTGTTTATACGACAGATGCCAACTACCGCATCACCAACTCTACTGCTCAATGGCATATTGGAGTCGACTGGGGTGGTTTTGACAATTATGCCGTATGGAGAGAGAAGACTGGTGCCATCGACCTGGGTTACGGTGGTGACGGTGCTGTCGTGGTATGGGAGTATCCTGCCAAAGAGAATTCAGGTAAGACCCTCTGTATAGGTTCTGGTTGCTACGACTGGTACAGCGTAGGTCCTTTCACAGAGAAGTTCCATGCTAATGTGGCCATCATGACCAAGAATGCATTTAATTATCTTATGAACCATTAACAATAAACAAAAATGAAGACAATGATAAATTCTATAATATTGGCATCATGCCTCGCTTTGCCTCTCGCTTCATGCAGCGACAGCGATGCTGCCCCCGAGCAGAAGGACTGGTCTACCACTACTTATTTCAACTCATCCGATGCTGCAGCACAGGATACTTATTACAAGCCTGCTGTGGGCTATGTGGGCGACCCTATGCCTTTCTTCGATCCAGTGGCTGGCGATTTCAAAGTGTTGTATCTGCAGGACTTCCGTCCTAATCCTGAAGGAACTTACCACCCCATCTGGGGTGTAAGTACCAAGGATGCTGCCCACTATACTGCTTTGGGCGAGTTGGTTTCTTGTGGCACCCTGAAGTCGCAGGATGCAGCCATCGGTACTGGTTCTACCATCTACGATGAGGCAAGCAAGCTTTACTATACATTCTATACAGGTAATAAGTATAAGCCTACAGGTGACGAGAGCGCACAGGCTGTGATGGTAGCAACTTCTGCTGATTTCAAGACCTGGACCAAGGACCGTACGTTCTTGCTCAAAGGTCAGGACTTCGGCTACGATAAGAACGACTTCCGCGACCCATTTGTGTTTAAGGGTGATGATGGCAAGTTCCACATGCTCGTTTCTACCAAGAAGAGTGGCAAGGGTAGCTTAGCTGAGTTCGTATCTGACGACTTGAAGAACTGGACCGACAATGGCGTGTTCATGACCATGATGTGGGACCGCTTCTATGAGTGTCCTGACCTCTTCAAGATGGGCGACTATTGGTACTTGGTGTATAGTGAGATTCATCATGCTGTACGCAGAGTGCAGTATTTTAAGGGAAGAACACTTGACGAGTTGAAGGCTTGTACCGCCAACGATGTGGCAAGATGGCCTGATGCTCACGAGGGCTTCCTTGACAGCCGTGGTCTTTATGCCGGCAAGACTGCCAGCGATGGTACCAACCGCTATCTGTGGGGCTGGTGTCCTACCCGAAGCGGTAAGGACAATACTGCTGTGGGAGCTTCACCTGCAGAGCCAGAGTGGGGTGGCAACTTGGTTTGCTATAAGCTCATCCAGCACGAGGACGGTACATTGACACTCGGACAGGTTGATGCCGTGAGTGAGAAGTACAACCAGGATGTTGCTGTAGAGGTGAAGGAGAGCCAGAACATGACCGAGGCTGATGGCACCTATACGCTTGCAGGCAATGCCGAGCTGCCTGATGCTTACATGCTGATGGGTCGTCTGGGTAATCACAACAAGATCAGCTTCACCGTCACTACGACCGACAAATGGGATAAGTTTGGTATCTCTATGGTTCGTGGCTCTGACTCTAAGAAGTATTACACCATGGTTGTCAACCCAGAGAATGAGAACAACCGCAAGGTAAACTTTGAGGAGCAAGGCGTAGAGGGTAAGGGCTTCATTGCTGGAATTGATGGCTACGTGTTTGCCCGTCCTGCCGACAATGTGTACAACATCACCATCTACACCGACAACAGTATCTGTGTGATGTACATCAATGATGTTTGCAGCTATACCAACCGCATCTATGGTATTCAGAAGAACTGCTGGAGTATCAATAGCTATAATGGCGCCAATGTGAAAGTCAGCAATCTGAAGATCAGTCAGTATTAATTGAGAAAGTAGATCAGACACATCGTTTTTTCAAAACACCATAACTTTGCGAGGCTCATCTCCCTTTTGGGGGATGGGTCTTTTTGGTTTTTAGGAATCTTCCCCATTTACGAAAAGGAGAATGATAAAATACAGCTACATGAACTCATATTCGGAAAGTTAGGAGCAGACTCCTGAATGGACTTCAATCAATACGGGGAACTACTCATCCCATTCCTCGAATTCCAATTCCAGTTCCTTGTACTCGGGTTTGTGGGTGCTGTTCTCACGGTCTTCTTTCTTGGCTTCTTCGCTTGTGGCATTGCTCACTGAGAGGCCTATGAGGCGGATGGGGTGGGCGGAGGAATACTCCACCTGCTTGAGCAGAAGTTTGGAGAGAGGCAGTATGTCGGCCTTGCTCTTCAGAATCTTGTCTTGCGAGATGCTTCTTGTTATCTGGGTGAAGTCGGCAAACTTGATTTTCAGGGTGAGGGTGCGGCCTTCGAACTCGCTGCGGGCTATGCGGGTAAGCAACTCCAGGACGGTGTGATAGAGTTGTATGATGACGGCAGAGGGAGTGTATATATCCTCTAAGAAAGTCTGTTCGCATCCCACAGACTTCCTTTCGCGATACGTAACGACGGGGCGATTGTCGATGCCACGTGCAAAATGGTAGAAGACATGACCAGCCTTGCCAAAAACCTCGACGAGATGCTGTTCTGAAACCTTACGCAGGTCGGCTCCGCGGTAAATGCCCATGTAGTGCATCTTCTGCAGAGTCTTCTTGCCTACGCCCCAAAAATCTTCCACGGGCAGTTGAGAGATAAAGTCGAGAGCCTTGTCGGGGTGAATGGTGCAGATGCCGTCGGGCTTGCGATAGTCGGAAGCCACCTTGGCGAGAAACTTGCAATAGCTGATACCTGCCGATGCGGTGAGTCCTGTCTCTGCTTTGATGCGTGCCTTGATTTCGCGTGCCACATCTACAGCCAGCTCTATACCTTTCTTATTATGGGTGACATCGAGAAAGGCCTCGTCGATGGAGATAGGTTCTATGAGGTCGGTATAATCCTGGAAGATGTGGTGAATCTGCCGCGACACCTCTTTATAATGTTCGTGTCGGCAAGGCACGATGTTGAGGTCGGGGCAGAGGCGCTTGGCCTGTGCGATTGACTGTGCAGAATGTACTCCGAAGCGACGTGCCTCATAGCTGGCAGTAGACACCACACCACGTGGACCGTCGAAGCCTACCGCAATGGGTTTGCCCCGAAGTTCAGGATTGTCTCTTTGCTCTACTGCCGCAAAGAAGGCGTCCATATCAATGTGTATGATTTTTCTATTCTCCATTCTCATGCAAAAATACAAATAAATCCTTGTTTATGCAAATTTCATTTCTATCTTTCTCAACTTTCGCTGGGTTCAGGAGTTTAGATGATAAAGGAGTTATCACTCCTTTCGGTCGTTAATAGTTATAGCCATCAGAACGTCCCTTTCGCATCCCTATAGGGACGAGGTTCCATCCCTATAGGGACTGAGGCTGATCGGTAGTAGGGATAGAGGCCCAGCCTTAGTAGGGGCTGAGATGACATCATATTACATTTTTTCCTTATTTTCTTGTGGGGTTAAAATGATTATTGTATCTTTGCAACGGATCATTCCTCGCAAGAGGTTTGGACCCTACATTCAGGCAGTCTTGATCATTTCAAGTCTGCCTGTCTTATTTTAAATACTTTTGCTGTGTTGCGATTAAAGCTTGAGGTACAGATCTTCATGAAGTTTCCATGGGAATACAAGCTTCTTCCATAAGTGGAGAAAAAGGCAAAGCTGAGCCACGATGAACAGTTGAAGCGGTACCGATTGGCGAGAGAAAGGGCTGGGATGAGGTGACTAAAAATGAATCATTTAGTTGCCAAACTTGCTGACCAAAAGGCAGAGAAATAACAGGAAGAACAATCCTGACAGACTACCGAAAACCATCATAGCAACCACTACCCCAGAAGAATGATTTCCGTCGAAGTATACCTTGTTCTGCCACTGGCAGAGCGCAAAAAAAAGCAGTGCCATGGCGAATGCTGCCCGTGTGATGCCTCTTGGAGTTTTAGGCTTTGGGGCTTTCTTCTTGATAACGACTTTAATCTCCATATTCATTGCATTAATGCGTAAAGGCATATTTCATATATAACTGGTTGCAAATATAGAAAAAAGAATCGAATAATCCAAGTGTTTTAATAAAATTGTTATCGCAAAAGAAGTGATTTCTCGGTGTACTGAGCCACACCGTAGGCTTTCTTTGGGTCCTGCTTCTTGGCAGGGTTGCCCAACATTGCAATACTGTAATTGATCATTTGCTTTTAAGATTAAAATGTGAATATAATGGTGATAGAACACCGTTAGAATATTGTTTTTGCATCCCTATAGGGACGAGGCTCCATCCCTAATAGGGACCGAGGCTCATCGGTAGTAGGGATAGGGGCTTGGCCTTAGTAGGGGCTGAAAAGTCTCACGTATGAAGGATAACTGCTTTTGGCGTGAGCTTCGTTCAGCTGTGCGATAATTGCCTTGGATTTCTCCGTGAGGGTCAGTTTCTCTGCTGCCAACTTCTCTGCTGCCAACTTCTCCGCTGTAGCTATATCAGACAGCAGGATAGAATTTCCGAACTCTCCTTTTTTGCTTTCACACGCCTGACCGACCACGCATCCCTGCTCTCTTCTTACGCAGAACTCGACGCCCGCCCGGCTCATGGTTTGCAGCGTGGTGGCCCGAAGCACGCAGTCGGGGAAGGAAAGCTTTGTGAGGGTCTTCTTGCTTTGCTTCAGGTTGTCATCGTTGGCCTTCTTTACGGATTTGTGGAGGTCGGGAGCAGTGGTGCAGATAAGGTCGCCCATCATGTTGGTAACAAATGCAGTACCCACATTCGCTCCGTTCTCGTAGGTGATGGTACATGATGCACCGATATAGGTGACGTTCTGTTTGATGCTGCTCATGGCTGGCGCGAAGAGAAGGAACGGTATGCCACGCTCTACGTACCAGTTGCAAATCTTCGAGAAGATGGAGAACGGAGGGTTGTCTATTACTACGCAGTTGTCGGGGTAGTCGAAGTGCTCGAAATCTCCTCCAGGATAGAACGGACGGACCACTGGGCGGTCGCCAATGTCGAGGTGCTTGCGTGCCCAGCCAAGTACTGCTTCATATACAGGTGGGGGTATAGCAGTCGTCCGTTGTCTTCTTCGGCTTGAATTTTTCTATAAATTCATCGTAATCTTGTTTTTTCTTGCTCATATTCTTGCGGGATTGAAATGTTTGTTGTATATTTGCGGTGGAAATAGCTTCAACGTCCCAATGGTTCCTTCGACGAGCCGCGTGGATGTTTGGAGCTATTTCTTTTTAAAGGCATTGTAAAGAGTTTCTTTTTTGTCTTTCCTTATCTCAGTCTTAAGCTGCCAAGTTTCTCCGCTGATTTCAATTTCGTATTCATTATACCCGGTGGCACCTCTATCCTTTTTCTTTTTGATATTTCTTATATCTATCTCGGATGTCATATCCTTTACTTCGCCAAGAGGGCTGAACCGAACGAATCGAAGGTTCTCCAAATGCCGTGCTATCCATTTCTGCGCAGCGACCTCTTCGGCGGTCTTGGCATGATCCAGTCCGAGACGTAGTGTCTTTTTGGTCTGGAAGTAGTTGCCTGTTTGCAAGCTTTCAGATTTCTTTGTGAAGTTTTCAGAAGACTGGAGTAACTCCTTCTTGCTTACACATACTTCTGATTTATCTCTATTCAGGGCGCAATTTTGTACGAATTTACATGCAGCACATATCTCGTTGTCGGGGAGACTTAAAGTCAGTTTTCCTTTCGCTACATCGCAGTCGTTACACCGCTTGATGGTGTAAGGGTTGTAGTCGGGCATGGTTTTACCCTGCTTGCCACTGTTGAAACGGAAAATATTGTATCGTTCGCCGTTCATGGCCTCCTCGCCCCTGCTCATGGCTTCAGCGTGCTCTGTAGCTGGATATTTCTGCTTGCGCACCTGTACTACGGTACAGCGGCAGTTCCATCCATTCGGTGGGTAATAGGTTTCCCAGAAAGAGTCGCTCATGGGAAGTGTCACCCCATCGAGGGCAGCGTGTTCCGGGCGCACCTTGTCATCCTTGGCCGTGCGGTACTGCAGGTAGTATCGGTCGCCATCCTCGCTGAACTGTTCCCACTTCGCCGCCATGGTGGCAGAAGCCTGTACGAAGTTGTATTCAGCATGCAGATAGTTGGCGTTGTAAGTGTCGTTGATTTTCTGGACATCATTCAGGAAGCGTTCGAACGGCTTTTTATTGCCATTCTCATCGAGCATGGAAGGGAAAGCCTCGTTGAGCTCGTGGAACGTCTTGATGCCCGAGAAGATGTAGTTGGAGCGGGTAAGCCGCTCGCGCATCTTGTCGCTCATCTCTACCTTTTGGAAGCCAGCATCGAGGATGCCCGCATGGGTGGTAATGAAGGTGGGTGAAAATAAAAAAAGCCGACGAAGTTTCGTCGGCTTATGGCTGTGATGGTTTAGGGGTTATATGTTATCATCCTGGCAGAGCATAATCACCCACAACAAGGTGCTTATAAACATAGTGATACCACACAGAATCAATAAATCGGAAGCCCAGCCTGGTGCTTTTGCCCCCATAACCCAGTCGCAGAGAACCAGTCCTATAATGAAGCTTGCGACGGCAATCCAGCCGCAGACGGTTCTGTCTTTCATCGGTGTAACTTTATATTCTGCCATAATGATGTTTAATTAGTAACACGCTGCAAATATAGAAAAAAGAATCGAATAATCCAAGTATTTTAATAAAATTGTTATCGCAATAGGGGTATACCTAACATTGTCTTTGACTTCTCAAACTTTCGAAACAAGCGAAAGTTCTCATACTTAAATAGAAAATTTTATGATAAAATAATTAATGGCAGCCAGCAACTCGTCAAGATTATTTTTGATAACGTCTAATACAATATCTCCGTCAATATCAAAATAACCATGTGCAATATGGTTACGAATGCCTATGACATCTTGCCAAGGTATTTCTGGACGTTCATCTAACAAACGGGATTGGGTTAATTTATCTATCTGTTTAACCCCTTCTCCAATAGCCTCTATAAGCATACAACTGGCTGCAAGATTTTTCATGCCATCTGGCGTACTATAGTAATCATCTACATTTTGTATATCCTTATTCCAATCTTGCAATTGTTCTATAGCTTTTTTTATTTGCAATAAGGTACCTGCTATTCTATTTGATAATGTATATTCCGTCATGTTCTATTTCTTTAAGAAGGTATGGATTGATACGTTTGTGTATTCTTACTATATCGACTGAGCATTCCAGTAAGTTTTCTAAAAAGCGCTTAAGTCTGACAACAAGAAACATTTTCGGTTCCATATCTACACATATATCAACATCGCTACCTTCTTTCTGTTCATTTCTGGAAACAGAACCAAAGAGACGTAATGATTTTACTCCGAAGTTACTTTTTAGTTCTTCGGCGTGAGATAAAATCAGTGAAATGTAGTATTCTCTTGACTTCATAATCATTGTCTTTTTATTCAGGTATGGATCATGCAAATCGAATGCATAGCGTCAAGCTTGTTTGAACGTTTTGCTGAGATGCAACTTATCTTTTGCAAAGATACAAAAAATATCTATTAATGCAATAGTAATGAATGAAAAAGTACTGATTTTACTCAATACGACTAATCTTTCTTACTCATATTTTTGCAGATTTAATAAGTTTATTGTATACTTGCAGTTGTAAAGCGGTTATTCAAGTTACTCTTTGTCCGCCATTCGGTGAGAGCACACGAGGGAGGTGACGGAATAACCGCTTTATTTGTCATAAACTCGAAGAATGTTCAGTAAATACCAGCTACCCGATAAACCAGGAGTGTGGCAGATGGGAGCGCATGAGGATTCCGTGCCTGTTAATAAAAAAGGGTGTGCCACAAATGCGTGGCACACCCTTTATGTTAAAGATAAGTGTGATTTTATTTCTGGCACTCCTTGCATGGTGTCCAGGGCTTCAGCTGCTTGAAGAAGTCGTTGCCCTTGTCGTCTACGAGGATGAATGCTGGGAAGTCCTCTACGGTAATCTTCCAGATAGCCTCCATGCCGAGCTCAGGATACTCTACGCACTCGATGCTCTTGATGGAACTCTGAGAAAGAACGGCAGCTACACCACCGATAGTACCGAGGTAGAAACCACCATGCTTCTTGCAGGCCTCTGTCACGATGTCGCCACGGTTGCCCTTGGCAATCATGACCAAGCTGGCGCCATGATTCTGGAACTCGTCAACGTATGGGTCCATACGATTGGCTGTGGTAGGACCCATAGAGCCACATGGATAACCCTCTGGAGTCTTGGCAGGACCAGCATAGAGGATAGGGTGGTTCTTGAAGTACTCTGGCATCTCCTCGCCAGCATCCAAGCGAGCCTTGAGCTTGGCATGAGCGATGTCACGAGCCACGATGATGGTTCCCTTCAGGTTGACACGGGTGCTGACAGGATACTTGCTCAACTCAGCGCGTACAGCGTCGATACCCTTGTCGAGGTCGATCTCGATACCCTTGGTACCCTCTCCTGGGTTGCGGAGCTCCTCAGGAATCAACTCTGTTGGGTTCTCGTCCATCTTCTCCAACCAGATACCGTCCTTGTTGATCTTAGCCTTGATGTTGCGGTCGGCAGAGCAGCTTACACCCATACCGATAGGGCAGCTGGCACCATGACGAGGCAGACGGATGACACGGATGTCGTGAGCCAAGTACTTACCACCAAACTGTGCACCCAAGCCAATCTTGTGAGCCTCATCGAGGAGCTTGTTCTCCAAGTCGATGTCACGGAAGGCACGACCAGTCTCATCACCTGTTGTAGGCAACTCATCATAGTACTTGATAGAAGCCAACTTCACGGTAAGGAGGTTCTTCTCGGCAGAAGTACCACCGATAACGAATGCGATGTGGTAAGGAGGACATGCTGCTGTACCGAGGCTCTTCATCTTCTCAACGAGGAATGGGAGTAATGTACCCTCATTCTGGATAGTGGCCTTGGTCATAGGGTAGAAGTAGGTCTTGTTGGCAGAACCGCCACCCTTGGCAACCATCACGAAGCGATACTCGTCGCCCTCGGTAGCCTCGATATCGATCTGGGCAGGCAGGTTGCAACGGGTGTTTACCTCATCATACATATTGAGAGGAGCATTCTGTGAATAGCGAAGGTTGTCCTGTGTGTATGTGTTGTAAACACCCAAACTCAAAGCCTCTTCGTCCTCGAAGTCGGTCCATACACGCTGACCCTTCTCGCCATGAATGATGGCAGTACCTGTATCCTGGCAGAATGGGAGAATGCCCTTCACGGCAGTCTCTGCGTTGCGGAGGAACTGGAGAGCTACGTATTTGTCGTTCTCAGAAGCCTCTGGGTCGGTCAAAATCTTAGCTACCTGTGCATTGTGCTCACGACGGAGCATGAACTCTACGTCGTGGAAACCCTGCTGTGCGAGCAGGGTAAGTGCTTCCTTTGAAACCTTGAGGATTGTTTTTCCCTCGAACTCTGCTGTGCTTACGCCTTCTTTTGAGATAAGGCGATACTCTGTCTTGTCCTCTCCAAGCTGAAACATTGGAGCGTACTTAAAATCTGGAGCTTTTGCCATAATGTTTTTTTGTTGTTATTATACTGTTGAAATATTCAAGTTGTTTTGTTTTGTCAAGAATTTGAGAATTAAAGAATTTTTCCTTCCCCTTATCTGTTGAATTATTGAGAAAGAAGTTCGCACAGCGAACAGACTTCCTGCCAATCTTCATTCTTCCTAATGATTAGCCTTGGAATATTCTTAAATTCTCAAATTCTTGATAAAAAATCAGAATCCGAAGATCTCTTCCTGAGAGAGGCGCTTGATAGGCGCAATCTTCTCGAGGCTCTTCATGTCGAGGTCTTTCTCGTTGCCGAGGATGACCATGCGGTAAGGCTTGCCCACGATATTCTGCTTCTCGAAGTTAGTGATGTCCTGAAGTGTCACGTTCTGGAGCGCCTCATAGAGCTTCTTGTTGGGATCGTAGTCGAGTCCCTTCAGCTTGGCATTGAAGTAAGCGTAGAGCACATTGTCCTTAGTGGTACGCATACTCTGCAGGCTCTTGATGAGGCTCTGCTTAGCCAGGTTGAATGCAGCCTCGTTCTGTGGCAGGTTGTTGATGATCTCGTTGAACACGTTGATGCAGTCCATCATCTTGTCGCTCTGCGAGATGATATGAGTGAAGAAGTATTCTGTATCGTTCTTACGACCAGGGCGTACATAATAAGAACCTGCGTTGTAAGCCAGACCTCTTGTCTCGCGGAGTTCTTGGAAGACGATGGCGTTCATGCTTCCGCCAAAGTACTCATTGAAGAGTCCTACTACGGCAGCATTGTCGTCGGTGAAAGTCTTACCCTCGTTCTGGTACTGGCGCAGATAGATGTTCTTAGCCTCGTAGGGAGCAATGAGAATCTCGTTGCTCTGTGGCTGCTGCTTGGTGTACTCCTTGCCCTGTGGAGCAGGGATGAGTTTCTTGCCAGTCTTATGTTCTTTGGCGAGGAGGCTGTTGAGCTGTTTCTCGCTGTAAGGACCATAATAGAATACTGTGTGCTCGATATTGTCGAGTGCGCCCAGAAGGTTGATCAGCTCCTGTGGATCCATCTTGCGAAGGTCGGCAGGGAGAATCTGATTGCGGCTTGGGTTGTAAGGACCATATACGCAATAGTCCCACAAGCGTGAGAAGTTGGCCTTCTGGTTGGCCTTCATGTCGTTGCCATTCTTCTCTACGAGGTCCACATACTGGTTCCATGAAGTCTTGTCGGCTTTGGCATGATGCAGCAAGTCCTCCAAGAGGCTGAGTGCCTTAGGAAGGTTCTCGTTCAGACCATTGATGTTGATGCTGAGGCTCTTGGTGCCCTGAGCCACACTGTAGTTGCAGGCAATGTTATAGAAAGCCTGTTTGATTTCTGAGACGGTCTTCTTGTCGGTACCTATGTAGCCGAGATAATCTGCAGCATAGCTGTAGCGCATGTCATCCTCGTCGCCCAACTCATAACGGAAGGAGAGGTTGAAGAGGTCGTCCTGTGTGTTCTGTTTGTAGAGCAAAGGCAGCTTTTTGCTGGTCTTGGTGACGGTGAGGTCTTTCTTGAAGTCGAGGAACTCAGGCTGTATAGGAGCCACTTCTGCGTTCTTGATTTCTTTGACGAAATCGCTCTCATACTCGCGGTTGGCAGGTATAGGAGTGATGGCAGGCTTCTCAATCTTCTTGAGCGTCTTGTCCTCGCCGATGCGCTTGTATACACATACGAAGTTGTCGGCACGCAGATGCTTGTTGGCAAAGTCGATGATATCTTTCTTGGTCAACTTGCTCTGGCGGTCGAGCTGCTTGGCTACGTCTTCCCATTTCTGGTCGTTGATGAAGGCGTCCACCATGATGCTGGCTCGGTTCTCGTTGTCGTCGAGTCCTTTGTAGAAGTTGAGCTTCTTGTTTGCCATGACAGCAGGAAGCAATTCGTCGGCAAACTCGCCACGGCGCAATTTGCCCATCTCGTCAAGCACGAGGGCACGTGTGTCTTCGAGCTTCTGTCCCTTGTTGGGCAGTGCCTGAACGATGAAAGCGGTGTAGTCGTGCAGACCATAGTTGAAGGCTCCTGCAGAGGCGAGTTTCATCTTCTGTTCCAGGTCTACCTCGAAGAGTCCTGCCTTGCCGTTGGCGAGCAGGTCGCTGATGACATCGAGGGTGTCGTTCTGCTGGTCGTTGACGCCCTTGAAGAGCCATGCCAGCATCATGTTTTCCTGTTCCTTACCGACAACCGTGGTGTCCTTTACTGCTGTGATGGCAGGCTGTGCCTCAAACTCAGGGCGTGACAGGTTGTCGCTCTTCTTCCATGAGCCAAAGTACTGGTCAATGAGAGCTATGGTCTTGTCGGGGTCAAAGTCGCCAGCCATGACGATAGCCACATTGTTTGGCACATAGTAACGGTGGAAATAGTTCTGTATGTTGATGATACTTGGGTTCTTGAGGTGCTCCTGCTCGCCGATGGTAGTCTGTGTGCCATAAGGATGGGTAGGAGTGAGGAGATTCCAGAGAGCAGCAAACTCCTTGGTGGCATCGCTTGCCATGGAGATGTTCTTCTCCTCGTACACAGCCTCCAGCTCTGTATGGAAGCCACGGATGACCATGTTCTGGAAGCGGTCGCTCTGCACCTTGGCCCAGTTTTCTATCTCATTATTTGGGATGTTCTCCACGTAGCAAGTGACATCATTGCTGGTATAGGCGTTTGTTCCCTCGCTACCGATGCTCGACATGAGCTTGTCGTACTCGTTGGGGATGTTGTATTTGGCAGCCAACTGTGAGATGGAGTCAATCTCGTGGTAAGCCTGCTTGCGCTGTGCGGGATCGGTGAGCTTGCGGTAAGTCTCATAGCGGCGGGTTATCTCGTCGAGGTATGGCTTCTCCTTGGCGGCATCGATGGTACCAAACTTCTTGGTGCCTTTGAACATCAAGTGCTCCAGATAGTGAGCCAGACCTGTAGTCTCGGCAGGGTCATTACGCGAACCTGTTTTTACAGCGATGTTGACCTGCAAGCGAGGCTTCTCCTTGTTAACTGACATGTATACCTTCAGACCATTGTCGAGAGTATAGATGCGTGTTTGCATTGCATCGCCTGGTACGGTGGTGTAATGATAGTCTTTTGCGCTGGCACAAAGCGCACCCGATGTGAAGAGTGCCGCCAGCATGATAGTTTTTAAACTCATACTTTTATGATTTTATGTTGTATAAATGATTTTTATTTTTCCATTTGTCTGCCATGAGCCTGTCCTTGGCTTTCCTGTTGTTGGTTGCCACAGCTCAGACTCAGAGGCAGAAAGTCTTTATGTGGCAGGACTGATGGAGTTGGCAAAGTGCAGGAAGGTGTCTTCGTCCACGTCGCCCAAGTCGTATTCCTTCTGCGCATCTTTTCTGATGGCTTCGGTCCATAGCGATTTTGCCTCGTCGGCTCTGGTTTCGATCAGCGAGAAGGCTGCCGGTGTGGCTTCTTCGTAGAGCTGTCGGATGAGGCTGAAGGCATAAGCTTGATTGAAATCGGCATAATGGCTGTGAGCCTCGGACAATGCGTTGATAACAGACTCAATGTCTTCGGTTGTTCCGTCGATGATGTCTTCGACGAGTTGATTCTCCAAAGCCTGCGGCAGGAGCAGACCACCCAGATCGGTCCATGCTTCTTCGCCATTGTGGATGGCCTGTTCGGACAGTGGGGTATATTCATGTCCTTCTTCTTCTGCTGCTTCAGGAAGCGTGGCCTTCTTGATGACTTGACCTAAGTAGAGACTGATGAGCATGTCGTAGAAGCGGATGCCGGAAAGGAGTGAGCTGCGCGGAATGGTGAGTCCCTGATAGTGGTATTCCTGGCATTGAGTTCCGCAAGTGGTGCAGAGCTCTTGCAGAATGTGCCTTCCTTCTGTCGCCTTGCTGATGACAAAAGGCGAGAGCCACTCTTGGTTGATGATGCTCTTGCGGTGCTCGGCTGGTCGTAGGTCGCGCTTGGGCCACTTGTTGATGTCGCGGTAAAGTCCTACAGTGACAAGGTTTCTGCCAGGGATGAGTATGGTCTTCTCTCCCTCGCCAATAATATAGGAGAAGGGGAAGGCGGTTGTGTCGGGATGAGCCATGGTCTTGCCAAGACATACGGAGTAAGCACCGATGTGGGCAGGCAGGAAAAGGTAGGAGCCGCTGGCTGTCTTGGTGCCTCTCTCCAGGATGCCCCAGTGGATGGGACCCATCTTGTAGGCATGGTTGCTGAAGTTGGTGGCAGAACCGGCATTATAGAACGAAACCTGGCTTCCGATGATGAGCGAACTCTTGTGATGAGAGGCTGAGAACGGACCGCAGAAGGCGGCACATGCTTCGCCATTGCTCATTACCGAGTTGGCAAAGAATACCGATGTCGATGCGGTGAAGCTGTTGTTTATCTGGCAGGCTTCTCCCACGAAACAGTCTTGCAGGTTGGCTCCGTTGGTGATGCTTGCCCCATGGTCGATGATAGTGTTTTCGGCTATGACACCCGTTCCTATATAAACGCTGCTGGTAGCATCTCCCAGGAGGGTGCAGTCACTCAGCCGCTCTGCTCCGTTCACCTCGCAGTAGTCGTTGATGATGCAGTTGATAATCTCCTTGGTGTTGGCTATCTTCACATTGTTGCCTATCAGTCCGCGTTCGGGCAGTCGGCTGCTAACATATGCTCTGACGAACTGGAAAAGTGTCTCACGGAACTCCTTGTTATGAGAATGCTTGAGCATGAGTGCTGCCAACTGACTGCTCAGTTCGGAGAAAGAGATGATGTTCCCATCGCCAGCCTCGTTGAGTACACTGATGACATTGGCTTCTCCATAGGTAGCTCCCTCTGTAGTCTCTATTGTGGATACGTTGGACAGGTAGCACTCGTCACCGATGGTATAGTTGTTGATGAATCCTCCTATGTTCTCGATGAGGCAATCGTCTCCGATGATGACATTGTGCAAGGTGGCATTGCGGATGCCCGAGTGCTTGTGAAAGCCCGGACTTACCTCGATGCTCTTGTCGAAGCTGCCTATGCAGACTTCTCCGTAGAGCATTACCTGACGCATGTGTTCGGGATTGAAGTCTTCTGCGACGTTGACGGAAGTCCAGTCCTCAGCCCAACAGCCATTCTGTTGCAGCTGTTCTATCTCTTCGGTGGTAAGCGGTCGGTAATCGTTCATAGTCGTTTTTTTTATTCGTAGTCCTGATACAGGAAATCATTATAGGGATACTTCTGTACGTGCAGCTCGCGCACTTTCTTGTACAGAATGTCGCGGAACTCGTCGATGTTCTCCTTGTTCTTGGCAGAGATGAAGAGACAGTCGTCGTGCAACTTCGCCATCCATGTGCGCTTGAGTTCGTCGAGGGTGATGTTTTCTTTCTGTATAGGAGTAAGGTCGTCTTCCTCCTTCTCTACCCAGGAGTAGTTGTCTATCTTGTTGAAGATGATCATCGATGGCTTGTCGGCGCAGCCCAGTTCCTTCAGGGTCTTCTCCACCACCTGTATCTGCTCCTCGAAATCAGGATGCGAGATGTCGACAACATGCAACAGCAGGTCGGCCTCGCGTGTCTCGTCGAGGGTGCTTTTGAAAGAGTCTACCAGGTCGGTAGGCAACTTGCGGATAAATCCTACTGTGTCGGCCAGGAGGAAAGGCAGATTTTCCACCACGACCTTTCGTACGGTGGTGTCGAGAGTGGCGAAGAGTTTGTTCTCGGCAAAGACCTCGCTCTTGGAGAGCAGGTTCATAATGGTGCTCTTGCCCACGTTGGTGTAGCCTACAAGGGCCACACGGATGAGTCGGCCGCGGTTCTTGCGCTGAGTGGTCTTCTGCTTGTCTATCTCGGCCAGGCGTTCTTTGAGCAAGCTCATGCGGCCGAGGATGATACGACGGTCCATCTCAAGCTGGGTTTCACCAGGACCACGCAATCCTACAGAACCTTTACCGCCACCCGAGCCAGAACCACCGCCCTGACGCTCAAGGTGAGTCCAGAGTCGTTGCAGACGAGGCAACATGTATCTATACTGTGCCAATTCCACCTGTGTCTTGGCGGCAGCAGTCTGGGCGCGCATGGCAAAGATGTCGAGAATAAGAGATGTGCGGTCGAGAATCTTTACCTGTAGCTCTTGCTCAATATTGCGTATCTGCTTGGCAGACAATTCGTCGTCGAAGATGACCATTCCGATCTCGCGGTCTTCTTCCTCTTCTTCCTTAATGTATTGTTTGATTTCCTCGAGCTTTCCCTTTCCTACATAGGTGGTCTGATTGGGAGCGACAACCTTCTGCGTGAATCGCTTGACGGTTACAGCTCCTGCCGTATCGGCAAGAAATTCCAGCTCGTCGAGGTATTCCTTGGTCTTGGCTTCGTCCTGCTCCTTGGTGATAAGACCCACGAGAACGGCAGTTTCTGCCTTGACTTCTGAGATGACAAATTCCTTCATTGATTAGCTTGTTATTATATAATAGGTGCAAAGTTAATAAAAAAAGCTATTTCTATGGAATACTGACTGCATAATTTATGCTTTTTTTAAGAAAAAGGCTTGTTGGGTAACTGCTCAGCACCCCCCCCTATTGAAAACTTGAATAGAAAATCCTCGAAATATGAAAGCGGCTTCGATAGTCAATGAAGCCTATTTCGTAGAGCAATGAAAGCGGC
>ENA-ORMJ01000544-ORMJ01000544.1-human-gut-metagenome-genome-assembly--contig:-NODE-544-length-28386-cov-4.325580_pt1 | contig 28386 bp, 25 predicted proteins | sample MGYA00242100_ERZ508989 | MGnify/ENA primary metagenome ERZ508989 (study PRJEB26280, sample SAMEA2531403) | human gut metagenome | biome: human gut; feature: human-associated habitat; material: faeces...
TGGGAGAACAGCGCACCCTAAGTATCTGTGTAAATCTGTGAAATCCGTGGGAGGAAAGATATTCCCACAGAACGCACGGAACGCACGGAAACTTCTTGCAGAGAAGAGCCTCCCACAGATGACACGGATGCGCACAGATGTAGGAGGGTATGGCATCCCTGCCATACCCACGCTGCCAAATTCTGTGTATTCTGTGAATTCTGTGGGAGAACAGCGCACCCTAAGTATCTGTGTAAATCTGTGAAATCCGTGGGAGGACATCTCAGTAGGAGGTTCTGTGAATTCGGCGTATTCTGTGGGAGAACAGCGCACCCTAAGTATCTGTGTAAATCTGTGAAATCCGTGGGAGGACATCTCAGCAGGAGGTTCTGTGAATTCGGCGTATTCCGTGGGAGAATATCCCATAGCAGGCGGCGTGGGTATGGCAAGATGCCATACCCTCCTAAGGAGGAATCTGTGGGAGGACACCTAATAAAACTTTGAAGAGAATATGATAATATTAGTGATTTCGATAATTGTGCTCGGCATCATCGCCGCACTGATCGCCAAGCTGAGCAAGCACGACGGCGAGGAGAAGATAACCGTGGTGGAAACATGCGCCACATGCAACGGCACTAACGACAAGTGCGAGCAGGACTGCATGATGGAAGCCGCCACGAAGGACATCGTCTACTATGACGACGAGGAACTCGACGCGTTCAGCGGACGCCCGTCAGACAGCTACACCGACGAGGAGGTGGAGCAGTTCAGCGAGGTGCTCTACACCATGCGCCACGAGGAGATAGCCGACTGGTGCCGCAGTCTGACACTGCGCGGTATCAACCTGCCCGACCAGATAAAGGACGAAACATTCATGCTCAGGGAGGGTTAAGGCAATAAAACGCCACAAACAGAGTTATTTATACGTGAAACTATTTAAGACAAGACATATTGTACCCATCCTTCTCGCAGCTGTATTGGTGGTTGCGACAGGATGCTCTACGCAGAAAAACACCGCGCGCACACGCTGGTGGCACTCGTTCAAGGCGCGTTATAACACTTATTATAACGGCTCGTTGGCGTATATCGACGCCTCGTTAGAGAAGGAGGAAGGCAACAAGGACAACTTCACCGAGCTTATCCCGCTCTACACCGTGAGCAACAAGAACAGCCGGGAGATAGGCAAGTCGAACTACGACCGCGCCATCGAGAAGTGTCAGAAGACCATCAAGCTGCACAGCATAAAGCGCCGACCGCAGTGGACAAAGCAGCGCAAGAAGACAGCGAAGGACTTGGAATGGCTCTCGCGCCGCGAGTACAACCCGTTCCTATGGAAAGCGTGGTTGCTCATGGGCCGTTCGCAGTTCTACAAGGGAGCGTTCGACGAGGCGGCGGCTACGTTCAACTACATGAGCCGACTGTACCAGACGCAGCCAGCCATCTACGCCAAGTCGAGGGCATGGCTCGCCAAGTGCTACATCGAGGAGGGTTGGCTCTACGATGCCGAGGACGTGATACGCAATATGCAGCGCGACTCCATCCACTGGTCGGCACGCAAGGAGTGGGACTACACCTACGCCGACTACTACGTGCACACGGGCGAATACGAGAAAGCTATACCCCACCTGCGCAACGTGATAAAGCACGAGATGCGACGCAAGCAGCGCGCACGCGAGTGGTTCCTCATGGGACAGATGCAGGCAGCGTTGGGCAACAACGTGGAGGCGATGAAGGCGTTCAAGCACGTGACGAAGCTCAACCCACCCTACGAGCTGGAGTTCAACGCACGCATCAGCATGACGGAGGTGATGTCCGTAGGACAATCGAAGAAGATGATAGGCAGACTGAAACGCATGGCACGCTCGGACAAGAACAAGGAATACCTCGACCAGGTGTACTACGCCATCGGCAACATATACCTCGCACAGAGCGACACCGCACAAGCCATCAACGCCTACGAGCGCGGAGCGGCTAAAGCCACGCGCTCGGGCATAGAGAAGGGCGTGCTGCTGCTGAAGCTCGGCGACATCTACTGGGACAAGGAGCGCTACAACGACGCACAACGCTGCTACGGTCAAGCCATCGGTATGCTCGACAAGGAGCGCAAGGACTACGAGGAGTTGTCGAACCGCTCGAAGATTCTGGACGACCTCGTGCCATACACCGACGCTATACACCTGCAAGACTCACTGCAGTCGCTCGCCAAGATGAGCGAGAGCGACCGCAACGCTGCCATCGACCGCACCATCGAGGCACTGAAGAAGAAGGAGAAGGAGGAACGCCGACTGCAGGCAGAGCAGGACGCACAGAACCAGATGAACGGCGGCAACGACATGGCGCAGAACAATCAGTTCGGCAACAACACGACGATGCCGAACCAGCAAAACCAGCAGAACCAGCGCAATGCGCAGTGGTACTTCTACAACCAGATGGCGGTGAGCCAGGGTAAGGCGGCGTTCCAGAAGCAATGGGGCAAGCGCGAGAATGTGGACGACTGGCAGCGCGTGAACAAGACGGTGGTGGCGTTCCAGACCGACGAGCCGGAACTCACCGAGGAGCAGCAGGACTCCATAGCGCAGGCGGAAGCAATAGCCGACTCGCTCGCACTCATCGCTGACAGCGCACAGAACGACCCACACAAACGCGAGTACTACATGGCGCAGATACCGTTCACGGAGGAGCAGGTGGCTGCGAGCAACAACATCATCGCCGAAGGACTCTACAACTCGGGCGTCATCTTCAAGGACAAGCTCGACAACCTACCGCGAAGCGAGAAGCAGTTCATGCGACTCATCGGCGGCGACTATCCCAACTTTGAGAAGAAGGCGGAGGCTTACTATCACCTCTACCTATTATATATGCGCAAGGGCGACCGACAGACCGCCGACTCGTACGTGGCACGACTCAAGCAGGAGTACCCCGAGAGCGAGTGGACAACGCTGCTCACCGACCCCAACTTCGTGGAGAACGCGCGTCTCGGCGTGCACCTCGAAGACTCGCTGTACGCCGCTACATACGATGCGTTCAAGGCGGCGCGCTACAAGGAGGTGCGCGGCAATGTCAGCGTGTCCGAACAGCGGTTCCCGTTGGGTGCCAACCGCGACAAGTTCCTCTTCATCGGTGGTCTGGGCAAGCTGAACGACGGCGACTACGAGGGCTGCATCGACGACCTGAACACGGTGGTGAAGAAGTATCCGCAAAGCCCTATAGCCGTAATGGCAGGCATGATAGTGAAGGGCGTGAACGAGGGACGACGGCTGCAAGGCGGCAAGTTCGACCTCGAGAACATCTGGGAGCGACGCTCGCAGGTGCTCAACGAAAGTGACTCGACGGCGGTGCGCGAGTTCTCTAACGACCGCAACGCAGCATTCATATACATGATTGCGTACCGACCCGACTCGATAGACGCCAACCGTATGCTCTTCGAGCTAGCTCGCTACAACTTCACATCGTTCATGGTGCGCAACTTCGACATAGAGGTGGAGCAGGCGGACGGACTGAACCGTATGCTCGTGAAGGGTTTCCGCAACTACGACGAGGCACTGCAGTACGCACGTCAGCTGCAGGAACAGAAGCAACTGATGAAGCTCGTGGGCAAGAGTAGACAAATCATAATCAGCGACGTGAACCTGCCGCTGCTCGGCAAGCAGTTCAGCTACGCCGACTACGCCAAGTTCTACGAGAAGAACTTCGCTCCGCTTAAGATAGCAACGGAGGATCTGCTCGACATTCCGGAAGAACCAGTCGTTGAGCCAGACGAACAGAAGACGACAAAGCAGCGCGACGACTTCGAGGAGGAGCCTGCGAAAAACCAGAACACTACGAACACATTCTTCGACGAAGAGCCTCAACCTGCGGAAGAGCCGTCGACTGAGGGTGGCGTGGTGAACATCGAGGACGAACAACCTCAGGAGCCTGCAACGACTGTCGTAGAGGAACCGAAGCCGGAGGTCAAGGAGGAGTCTGCAACGACTGTTGTAGAAGAACCGAAGCCGGAGGTCAAGGAAGAGTCTGCAACGACTGTTGTAGAGGAACCGAAGCCGGAGGTTAAGGAAGAGCCCAAGCCGATAGTAAAGGAAGAACCCAAGCAGTTGGAGGACGACTTCTACTTCGGCGAAGACCCTCAGCCCAAGCAAGGCACGCCGAGCAAGAAGCAGAACAACAAGCAGACGGAGAGCTACGACGACGATGAGTATTACGACCTCGACGGTTTTTAACAAAAAAAGAAAGAGCATTATGAGCAACGGATATTTACTGTGGGTAGACGACGAGATTGAACTCTTGCGCGCCCACATCATCTTCCTTCAGAGCAAAGGATACGAGGTGGTGACCGTGAGCAACGGTACAGACGCCATCGAAGAGTGCAAGCAGCACAAGTTCGACCTTGTGTTGCTCGACGAGATGATGCCCGGCATCAGCGGACTCGAAACGCTGCAACAGATAAAGGAGCTGTCGCCTGCCACACCCGTAGTGATGGTGACGAAGAGCGAGGAGGAGAACATCATGGAGCAGGCGATAGGATCGAAGATCGCCGACTACCTCATCAAGCCCGTCAATCCCAGTCAGATTCTTCTGACGCTCAAGAAGAACATCCACAGAAAGGAGATCGTCACCGAGGTGACGCAGACGGGCTACCAACAAGACTACCAGCAGATCTCCATGCAGATCAGCGACAGCCGTTCCTTTGCCGACTGGGCTGAGGTCTATAAGCGGCTGGTGCGCTGGGAACTGGAACTGAGCAGCACGGAGAGCAACATGACGGACATGCTGAAGATGCAAAAGGAGGAGGCCAATATCGGGTTTGCCAAATACATCCAGCAGAACTATCTCGACTGGGTAGCCCCTCAGCAGCCAGCCCGCACAGACCGGTTTCAACTGCGTGGCCGCAAGGAGGAGAAGCCGGGTGCGTCGCGCCCCACGATGAGTCCCGACCTCTTCAAGCAGTTTGTCTTTCCAAGCATTGACCGTGGCGAGAAGGTCTTCCTGATCGTCATCGACAACTTCCGCTTCGACCAGTGGCGCGTGCTCTCCAGCGAGGTGGCCGACCTCTTCGACATCGACGAGCAAGTCTATCTCAGCATCCTTCCCACCGCCACGCAGTACGCCCGCAACGCCATCTTCAGCGGGCTGATGCCTCAACAGATAGCCGAGATGTTTCCAGAGTTGTGGGTCGATGAGGACGAGGAGGAGGGTAAGAACCTCAACGAGAAACCGCTCATCCAGACGCAGATCGACCGCTACCGCCGCCACGACAAGTTCTCTTACCACAAGATCAACGACTCGGCCGATTCGGACAAGTATCTCTCTCAGTTCAACAACCTCTACCAGAACGACTTCAACGTGCTGGTCATCAACTTCATCGACATTCTCTCCCATGCACGCACGGAGATGAAGATGATACGCGAATTGGCCAACAACGAGAGCGCCTACCGCAGTATCACCCGCTCCTGGTTCCGCCACTCGGTACTGACCGACCTCCTGCGCCTGCTCTCGCAGAGCGACTACAAGGTCATCATCACCACCGACCATGGCAGCATCCGCACCACGAAGCCCGTGAAGATCGTCGGCGACCGCAACACCAACACCAACCTGCGCTACAAGTTGGGCAAGAACCTGAGCTACCACGGCAAGGACCTCTTCGTCATCAAGAATCCACACCAGGCTCAGCTCCCCGCCCCCAACCTCAGCACGGCCTATGTGTTTGCCACGGGCGACGCATTCTTTGCCTACCCCAACAATTACAACTACTACGTGTCTTATTATAAGGACACATTCCAGCATGGCGGCATCTCGATGGAGGAGATGATCGTGCCCCTCATCACCCTGACGCCACGCAAACGATAATAGACAAAAACTAAGAAAGGAAAAGCAATATGAAGAAAGTGTATTTTGAACTCGAAAGCCTCGACAAGATCCACGAGGCCGCCCGCTACTTCCTCAACGCCGTGGGCGACGCCAATATCTTTGCCATCGACGGAGACATGGGGGTAGGCAAGACCACCTTCATCAAAGCCGTCTGCGAGGAACTGGGCGTCAAGGATGTCATCACCTCCCCCACCTTCTCATTGGTCAACGAATATACCGATGGCAAGGGTGAGCCGGTCTATCACTTCGACTTCTACCGCATCAAGAAGATAGCAGAGGTCTTCGACATAGGCGTAGAGCAATATTTTGACAGCGGGCACTACTGCTTCATCGAATGGCCGGATATCGTGGAATTCTTCCTGCCCGACGATGCGGTCCACCTTGAAATATATGAGCAGGAAGATGGTGCACGCCGCTTTATCATCAAATGGTACTTTGTCGATTAGCAAGAGGACAGAAGCTCCCTCGTCACTCATCTCAACCTCACAGGCCCGCCGAAAAGAAACTTTTGGCGGGCTTCGTCATTTTTCCTTGCCATATATTTGCGCAACTCGGCTTTTTTTTGTTACTTTGCAAATCAAAGGAATAATAACTAACTTACAGGAATTATGGAAGAGACACAACTGCTTTGTGGTCTGAAGCGCGAGGACTTTCAGACCACCATCGACGGCAAGAAGACCGATTTATATGTGCTCCGCAACAGTCAGGGCAACGAGGTGGCACTCACCAACTACGGAGGCGCTGTAGTAGCCATCATGATGCCGGACAAAGAGGGCAAGCACGCCAACATTATTCAGGGACACGACAGCATCAAGGGAGTCATGGAGTCTCCCGAGCCTTATCTCTCTACCCTCGTGGGACGCTACGCCAACCGCATCGCGCGCGGACGTTTCCAGCTCCACGGCAAGGAGTATAGTCTCGCCATCAACAACGGTCCCAACTGCCTCCACGGCGGCAAGCAGGGATTCAACGCCAAGGTATGGGACGCCACGCAGGTGAATCCTCACGCCGTGGTCATGAAATACACCAGTCCCTATGGCGAGGAGGGCTTCTCGGGTGAGGTAGTCGTCTGGGTGGCCTTCACCCTGACCGACGCTGACGAACTGGTTATCAAGTATCGCGCCACGACCAACAAGAAGACCGTCATCAACCTCACTCACCATGGTTTCTTCTCCCTCGCTGGCATCGCCAATCCTACCCCCACGATCGACAACGTCCTTTTGGAGGTCAACGCCGACCACTATCTGCCCATCGACGACACTTCCATCCCCACGGGCGAGATACGCCAGGTGGAAGGCACGCCCTTCGACTTCCGCACGATGAAGCCTGTGGCACAGGACATCGAGGCTGACGACGAGCAGCTGCGCCATGGAGCGGGCTACGACCATTGCTTTGTCCTCAACAAGCACGAGGAGGGTGAGCTGACGCTTGCCGCCCGCGTGAAAGAGCCGACCAGCGGACGTACCATGACCGTCTATACCACCGAGCCGGGCGTACAACTCTATACGGACAACTGGGCCGACGGCTACCAGGGACAGCATGGCGCCACCTTCCCGCGTCGAAGCGCCATCTGCCTGGAGTGCCAGCACTTCCCCGATAGTCCCAACCATCCCTACTTCCCATCGGTAGTGCTCAACCCGGGTGAGGAATACACCCAGAAAACCATCTACCAGTTTGGCGTAGAGAAGTAAAGCATTCCCCACAGCCACCCAGGAGCCACCCCATCCCAAACGGCCGTGATACCGCGGCCCATCCATCCACCAAAGAAAGAAAACAAAACAACAACACCGAAATGGAAAATTCCTCTAAAAAACAAGGAAATATCATCGCCATCCTGGCGATGGTCTTCCTGTTCGCCATGATTGCCTTCGTGACCAACCTCTGCTCGCCCATGGCCGTCATTCTCAAAAACAACTTCAACGTCTCCGAGTTTCTCTCGCAGGTGGGCAACTATGGCAACTTTGGCGCCTACTTAGTCATGGGTGTTCCCGCAGGTCTGCTCATCACAAAATTCGGCTACAAGAAGACGGCCTTGATGGCCCTTATCGTCGGCATTGTCGGTCTGCTTCTCCAGTGGGTCAGTGGGTCTGCCGGCTTCGTGGTTTATCTCATCGGCGCCTTCATCTCCGGCCTCTGCATGTGCATGCTCAACACCGTGGTCAATCCGATGCTCAACCTCCTCGGCGGAGGTGGCAACCGTGGCAACCAGCTTGTACAGATCGGTGGAGTATTCAACTCCGCCGCTGCTGTCTGTGTCTATATTCTCATGGGAGCCCTCATCGGCGACGCCAGCAAGGCCAAAGTCTCCGCAGCCACGCCGGCTCTGATGATTGCCCTCGCCATCTTCATCTTCGCCCTGGTGGTCATCTTCTTCACCAAGATCCAAGAGCCGCAACAGCCGAAGCATGAAGCTACCCACGACCAGTACAGCTGCTACTCCTTCCGCCACTTCAAACTCGGCATGCTTGCCATCGCCGTCTATGGTGCCGTCGAGGTATGCCCGCCGACCTACATTCTCGCCTACCTCACCTCAGCCAAGGACGCCGTCAACCCGGGTCTCGGCATGGACGCTGGCTATGTGGGCACGCTCAGTGCGGTCTATTTCATTTTCATGCTCATCGGCCGTTTCATCGGCGGCATGGTGGGTGGCAAGGTATCACCCAAGGCAATGATCACTACCGTGAGTTTCGTGGCCATGGTCCTCGTGGCCGTGGGTATGTTGCTTCCCGTAGAGCAGACCATTCAGTTCCCGGGCATCGACTACGTCAAGATGTGCCTCATCTGGGGTGAGATTCCCGTAGGCATCTTCGCCTTCATGCTCATCGGCTTCTGCGCCTCTGTGATGTGGGGTGGCATCTTCAACCTCGCTACAGAGGGACTGGGCAAATACACGGCCAAGGCCTCGGGCGCATTCATGATGATGGTGGCTGGCTTTGCTGTTGTCATCGGCCTTCAGGGATTCGTTATCGACCTTACACACAACTACATCGGTAGCTTTGTCGTCGTCCTCCTCGCCGCAGCCTACATCTTCTACTACGCCCTCTGGGGCTCCAAGAATGTCAATACCGACATTCCTGTGGAGTAATTGAGTAATGAGAAGAAATATCGTCATTAAAACCAATATATTACACAAGCAAAAGATATGGACATAGAATTTGTGAGAAGCCGTTTTATCAAGCATTTCGATGGTAAGACAGGCAACATATACTTCTCGCCGGGTCGCATCAACCTCATCGGCGAGCACACGGACTACAACGGGGGCTTCGTCTTCCCTGGCGCCGTGGACAAGGGCATTATGGCCGAGGTGCGCCCCAATGGTCTCAACACCATCATGTGCTACTCCATCGACTTGAAGGATCGCGTGGAGTTCAAGGTGGACGATCCTGAGGGTCCGCGCGCCACGTGGGCACGCTTCATCTACGGCATGGTGCAGGAGTTTCGCAAGCTCGGCGTGGAGGTGAAGGGATTCAATATCGCCTTCGCGGGCGACGTGCCTCTCGGAGCGGGCACACCCGCAAACCAGTATTTGGAGGATGCTTATTTTTACAATGAAGAAATGGAGAAATGAATCATGGTTACATCTATCGCACGCCAGAGTGTTATCATAAAATGCAACATGCAGAAATCTGTCCTGACCGGCAACTACGAGTTTTACTATGCGGCAGGTCTTGTCGCAAAGTTATCCGGAATCGGATTCTCAGAGGATATCAGACCGGTTGAACTGGCAAATTTGTTACATGAGGAAATGAAAAAGACAGAACCAAAGGACGAACAGGAGAAGTATCTGTTTTCCATGCTGAAGGATTACAAACCGACAGAAGAGTACGATGAACAGATGAAAGAACTGCTGCTGTGGGGAAAAGGGGAGCAGTATCTGTGGACGGTGACAGTGCCGGAACAGGGATAGGAAAATGGGCGTAAATAAGGAAAAATTTTGTGAATAAATATAGAAAAGATCTGACATACTATTCCAATAAAATTATAGAAAAGAGAAGGAAAAATGATTTAGAGAAGAAAATGTGAGGGAGGGAAAAACATGGAGAAGCAGAAAAACTTATCTAAAGTATCAGCCGGTGCAGATAAAAAGGTAAGGGATCAGGCATACAATGAGTATGTGGAATCAGTAACACCCAAACATAATCTTGCTGCGAATATGGCAAAAGCATTTGTGATGGGGGGGATTATCTGCTGCATCGGACAACTGATCTTAAATACCTGTAAAAATTTAGGACTTGATAAAGAAATGTCAGGGAGCTGGTGCAGCATCCTGTTGATCTTATTATCTGTGATCTTAACCGGACTGAATCTGTATCCGTCACTTGCGAACTGGGGAGGAGCAGGAGCACTTGTGCCGATCACAGGGTTTGCAAATGGTGTTGCAGCACCGGCGATTGAATTTCAGAAAGAGGGACAGGTTTTTGGAATCGGCTGTAAGATATTTACAATCGCAGGACCTGTTATTTTGTATGGTATTTTTTCAAGCTGGGTTCTGGGACTTATTTACTGGCTGCTCTGTAGTTTGGCATTGCTATGAAATATCAGGTATGTTACAATGAACCCGGATAACAGCCTTTAATGGGATACTAAAATATAGGAACAGGGTATCTTTAAAAGAAGGTGCATTGTTCCTTTTTACAATAGGATAAGGAGTAAGAAAAATGTTTCACAGTCAGTCAACGCAGGTAGAATTGTTTTTCTGCGGTTGTCTTTTTTTGCCTGATCACAGCATTATGTATGTATTTAAGTAATAATTTTGATAAGAAAAAGAGAAAGTGGCTGCTTTTGATGCAAGTGTCTACTGCGGTACTTCTTTTTAGCGATGCTTTTCTGTATTGTTATTTTGATGCAGACAATTTTTATTACAGGAATACAGGATTTGTGATTTCTCTTCTGTTTCCGGTAGTGTCAATGCTTATCGATCTGTCATTATTGGTACAGTTCCGAAAAAATATCCGGAAAAAGATTTTTGTGTCTATGCTTTCCTATATCTACAACGTTAAATCAGTGCGTTAAAGAATTGTCATCAGATCCGGATATGGATGTAGCAATCCAGAACCTGCTTGGTGTTATTAATGCATATTTTCGAGCAGACAGAACCTATATTTTTGAAATATCGGCAGATGGAAAAACTTTAAAAAATACATATGAATATGTCAGTGATGGGGTTTCTGCACAGATTGAAAATTTACAGGAAGTGCCAATTGATGTTATATCTGTATGGATAGATCATTTTCAAAAGGATGAAGTATATTTTATGTCGACGGTAGAGCAGGAAAAGGGTTCTGAATCCTACGAGATGCTGCAGGAACAGGATGTAATATCATCTGCAGAATGACGAAAAGAATGAATGAAGGGGCAGATGGAGCCTTTACGAAAGAAAAGAGGAAAGTTATGAAAAGATGGAGCGTTGCAGTACTGATGATCACATTGTCCATGCCGTTTTTTGCAGGATGTGGAACGTCGCAGAATAGTGGGACTGCAAAGGTAAAGTTAGATCCGGACAATCCGGTATCACTTACGGTCTGGCATTATTACAACGGAGCACAGCAGGCTACTTTTGATACGCTTGTGGAAGAATTTAATGCAACGGTAGGAAAAGAAAAAGGAATTTATGTGGAAGAATACAGCCAGGGTTCTGTTTATGATTTAGAACAGGCGGTTCAGAGTGCGATCAAAGGAGAAGTGGGGGCAGATGATCTGCCGGATATTTTTTCGTCCTATGCTGATACGGCGTATTATGCACAGCAGGAGGGTAAATTAGTTGATCTGACACAGTATTTCAGTGAAGATGAATTATCTTCTTATGTGGACTCTTATATTGAAGAAGGATATTTTCAGGATGATGGTGCACTGTATCTTTTGCCGGTTGCAAAATCAACAGAAATCATGATGATCAATAAAACGGACTGGGAGCCGTTTGCAGCAGAGACAGGATCTTCATTGGATGAATTAAAGACGATTGAAGGAGTCGTTGATGTAGCTGAGCACTATTATGAATGGACAGATGCAAAGACACCGGATATTCCAGATGATGGAAAGGCATTTTACGGCAGGGATTCCATGTCTAATTATTTCATTATCGGAATGAAACAGATGGGAAAAGAAATCTTTGAAGTAAAAAATGGAGAGGTAACATTAAATACAGATAAAGAATCTATGCGTCGTCTGTGGGATGATTATTATGTGCCATATGTGAAGGGATATTTTGAATCTTACGGAAAATTTCGTTCAGATGACGTGAAAACAGGAGATATTCTTGCATATACCGGAGCTACATCTTCGGCAGTATATTTCCCGGATAATGTAGAAAATGGAGAGGAGAGTTATCCGATCGATTACATTATTCAGGATGCGCCGATCATGCAGGATGGAGAAAATTATATGGTGCAGCAGGGGGCAGGAATGGCTGTTACAAAGTCAGATGATGCACATGAATATGCATCCTGTGTATTTTTAAAATGGATTACAGAGAAAGAGCAGAATCTCCGTTTTGGCTGTGCTTCGGCATATCTTCCGGTTTTAAAAGAGGCAAATAAAGTTGAAACATTAGATAAGGTTATCAAAGATAATAATATAGAGATCAATGAAAAGTCTTATGATTGTCTGAAATACATCTTAGAGAATTTTGATCAGAAGAAATTTTATACACCGAAAAGTTTCAGAAAGGGGTATGATGCGAGAAAAATCTTAGACTATAATTTGTCTGATAAGGCAGTTGAGGATAAAACTGCGATCGATGCAGCTATTGCAGAGGGAACCTCAAGGGATGAAGTATTAGAATCATATCTTTCAGATGAGGCATTTGAAAACTGGTACAATGATTTTTGCAGTTCTCTTTCTGCTGCAGCAGAATAGTGTGGAAATAAACTGAGCAAATGAGACGGACAGGTAAGGATTGCATGGGGAAAAAGAAAAAGACTTTATTAAAAATATTTTTGATACCGATTCTGGGAATTGTTCTGATTGAGGGGATCGTGCCGTTCCTTACATTGGTTTTCAGCGGGATAAAGTCGAATCTGGAGGAGAATAATATACGTGTTGTAAACCATATTGTAGAGAACAGACAGGTGGTTCTTGAAAATGATATGGTGGAGAAGTGGCGCTCTGTTTATAAGAAAAGTGATGAATTAAACAGTGATCTGTCACAGGTACTTGATGATAATCATGCGGATGTCGGGCAGTTTCTGAAATCAAAAGAGATTCAGGAACAGTATTTAGAAATAGTATTTCCTGACATGGTAGATGAACTTCAATATAATATGACTTCCGGTATTTTCCTGATTCTTGCAAATGACAGTCCCATGAATGAGGAAGCAGAATACAGAGGCTTTTTTGTGAGGGATTCTGATCCGCAGGCAAAAACGGAGTCCAATGCAGACCTTTTATTGGAGCGTGGAAATAAAAGGTTGTCCCATAATCTGTCCATTTCTTTAGACAGTGCATGGAGTACAGATTTTCATTTTACAGGAAATGGAAACCGTGATGCGGATAATTTTTTTTACAGGCCTTATATGCAGGCAGTCCGGAATACCAAAGTGAATATGAGGGATTTAGGATACTGGGCAAAGACATTTATTTTGGAAGATCATTATATGGACAGCCATCAGATGATCACTTATTCAGTACCGCTGTTATATGAAGGAACGGTTTATGGGGTGGTAGGAGTAGAGATCAGTCTTAACTATCTTTCGAATTATTTCTCTGTCAGGGATCTGGATGGTGATTTAAATGCCGGATATGCGCTTATGATCCAGAATGCAGAAGGAAAATATGAGAGTGTTGTTGGAAAAGGCGCTTTGTATGATATTGTATATAGAGATAATCATGCATTGGAATTTAAGGCAGATGCAGGAGATGAATTGTGCAAAATCACCGGGGCACAGATGGGAAAACAGGATATTTATGTGGTAACAAAGCCGTTATCACTTTACAGTAATAATGTGCCGTATGATGATGCTGACTGGGTATTGTGTGGATTTGTCACAGAAGATTCTATTTATGGGATCGGAAGAAAAGTCTATATTAAAATGATCACGGCAATCATAAGCGGTGCACTGTTTGCAGCAGTTTTAGTATACTGTCTGATCCGTTATGTCACAAAGCCGGTATACCGGCTGATGGAAAGTGTACGTGGCGGAGTGACCGGGATTCGTGATTTTAAAAATTCAAATATTCTTGAAATTGACGAATTACATGGAGTGATCGAAAATCTGACCGATGAACAGATGCAGACGGAAACACAGCTTCTGGAAGAAAAAGAAAGATACCGGATCGCAGTTGAGAGTTCACAGGATATATTTTTCACGTATCGTAAGAAAGAAAAAATATTAGAAGTTGTAAACAGCGGTAATTTTGATGGTATCTGGGATTGTGTGAAACATCCGGAGTGGGTAGATAACGGATATATTTATCCGGAGGACAGGGAACGTGTTGTGTATCATGTTCTCAATGCAAAAAATGAGCTCAATATTGATTTTCGGATGCGTTACAGGGCGGGAGACGATTATACCTGGGTAAATCTGTCCGGAAGTGTTATGCTGGACGAAGCAGGAGAGTCAGAGCGTGTAGTTGGCTGTATTCACAACATACAAAAGAGAAAACTTCTTGAAGAAGAACAGAGAAAGAAACAGCTTTTAGATCCGGTCACATTATTTTACCGTCTGGAATATGGTCTGGAAGCAATGAGAACAGCGCGTGAAAAATGCCCGGAAGGTGTTACTGCTATTATTGATATCTGTCATTTCACGAAAGTGAATGAGCAGTATGGACTGATTTTTGGAGATATTTTATTAGAACAGCTTGCCGGAGAGCTCGTAACAGAATGTGGTAAGCAGAATTTCAAAAATCTCATCTATATAAGAGCAGGTGCAGATCAGATGCTGCTATGGCTCCCTGATGTGCAGACATCACAGGTAAAAGCAATGATTGAAAATGTCCGGCAGGATTTTACGGCACTGACAGATGAGAAATTGCTTACATTGAATTTAAAATGCGGTATTACACGTGTAATGGCAGATGATCTGGAAGAAGACAGTAAACAGCAGGCAGGAATGGCATTAGCAGCCGCAAAGCATAGTCGTTATGACATTATGATTTATCAGGAACTTTCGGAGAATGAAAAAAGTATGCAGGCAGATGCCACATTCCGGGAGATCGCTTCCGTTGGCAGGTTAAAACAGATGAACCTTTCCTCTATAGCGATCAATCTGTGTGACAGAGAAGGAGAACTTGCAGTCATACTTGATATTCTTTCATTGAAGTTAAAAGAAAAATATAATCTTGCAAATCTTGTCATTGCAAGTTTTAACAGGGAATATCTGGTAAACAGCCTGTTATATAACTGGAAAGATACAGAAAACTTTCAGAACTGGGATGGAGTCAGTCGTTGTTCCGGTTCAGAATACCAGCAGTTTATTGAAAATAAGAAAGTGCAGGAGATTCTGCCGGTTACGGAAGAAGTTTTAAGGGATCCGACACTGGGAAAATTTGCAGACCGGACGGATGGAGTACTCTATCATATGGCTGACAATGGTTCTTATGCAGGAAGTATCCTGTTTATGGGTATTGATCAAAAAATACTGGATAATGAGGAAGACCGGAAGAATTTAAATGAAATAGGATCTATTATCCAAAATAAGATCAATCTGCAGCGTCATGATCTTGCAGCAAAAGCAAAATCAGATTTCCTGGCACGAATGTCTCATGAGATCCGCACACCGATGAACGGAATTATCGGTATGGCAGAGATCGCTCTGAGAGATGGACAGGAAGAAAAACGACGTATTGACTGTCTGAACAAAATTAAAAATTCTTCTAATTATCTGCTTGGATTATTGAATGATATTTTAGATATGTCAAAGATCGAAAGCGGAAAAATGAAGCTTGTGTCAGAACAGGCAGATTTAGCTAAAATGATACGGGGACTTGAGCCTTTGCTTGAATCGAAGATTGCAGAGAAAAACATCCGGTTTTCACAGAATATTGAGCTAAAGAATGACTGGTTCATCTGTGATGAACTCCGGATCAACCAGGTACTTGTGAATCTGCTTGGAAATGCTGTCAAATATTCCAATATGGGTGGTCATGTGAAACTGACTGTTCGTGAAATGCAAAAGACAGCAGAATTATCGGAGATTTATTTTGAGGTCAGCGATGATGGAATCGGCATTGCGGAAGATAAGCAGCATCTGATCTTCCAGAGCTTTGAGCAGGCAGATACATCTGAAAATGCGAGAATACAGGGAACCGGTTTAGGACTTGCGATCAGCAGCCGCCTTATTCATATGATGGATTCACAGATACAGTTACAAAGTGCACCGGGAAAAGGCAGTACATTTTATTTTACACTGCAGTTAAAACCAGTGGAGAAGAGCCGGCTGCAAGAGAAAACACCTGATCTATCCAGGGATTTCACCGGAAAAAGGGTTCTTGTAGTGGAGGATAACGCACTGAATATGGAAATCGCGCGTACTCTTTTAGAAACATTTGGCATTGAGGTGGAGGAAGCATATAATGGTAAAGAGGCAGTGGAAGGTGTGCGCACTACACCGCCAGGATATTATGATCTGATTCTGATGGATATTATGATGCCTGAAATGGATGGACTAGAGGCAACACGCACGATCAGGCAGATTGACAGGGAAGACTTAAAAACACTTCCGATCATTGCAATGAGTGCAAATGCATTTGACGAGGACGTAAAACGTTCAATCGCAAGTGGTATGAATGGTCACCTGTCGAAGCCGGTCAATGTCAGTCTGCTAAAGGAAACACTTGCATCCGTATTGGGCTGAGATTTATTGGTTAAAATAATTAAGAGATACAGGAAATTGAAAAAGGAGAGGCAGAATGCAGGCAGGAAAAGGTATTTCAATACCGTCAATTTTAAAAGTAGGAAAAGGTGCTTTAGCAAGGATTGGAAGTTATTTAAAGAAAGAAGGAATCGAACAGGTCGTCATCTTTTTTGGAAATGGTCTGATCGATCTGTTTGGTACAGACGTGATGGCTTCCCTGAAACAGGAGGAGATCAGGGTTTTAGAATATAGTGAGTTAGATACGGTAGATATTGATGATATCATAACGCTGGCATTTGCCATGCCAAACAAGACACAGGCAGTCATTTCCATCGGCGGAGGAAAGGTCATCGATGCCGGAAAGTATGCAGCTTTTTTACGGAATATTCCATTTATCAGTGTACCGACTTCAAGTTCAAGTGATGGATTTTCCAGTGCAAGCGCATCACTTCTTGTCCATGGAAAGCGGACTTCCGTTCCGGCAAGGCTTGCTTATGGCATTATCGTGGATACACAGATCATACGGACTGCACCGGAGAAGTTTATTTATTCCGGGATCGGTGATATGCTCTCAAAGATCACAGCTATTTATGACTGGATCTATGAGGAAAAGTGTGGTTACAGTGAGGTAAATGATTTTGCGGTGATGATCGCAAAAAAGGCGGTCAACAGTTTTGTGCGGACGCCGTATGAGAGCATTAAAGATGAACTGTTCTTAAAAGAGCTGGTCGATTCACTTGCCATGAGCGGGATCGCCAATGAGATCGCAGGAAGCAGTGCACCGACGAGCGGAAGCGAGCATCTGATCTCACATGCATTAGATAAAATATTAGAGATACCGCAGTTACATGGAATCCAGGTTGGCATTGCGACCTATATCATGAGTAAAGTGCAGGATCACCGTTATGTGCGTGTTGAGACGGTTCTTAGGGAAACCGGATTTTTTGATTACGCAGCGACACTTCAGATGAAACGTGATGATTTCATCCGGGCAATCGATATGGCACCGTCCATCAAACCGTTCCGTCACACTTATCTGCATGAGGAGAGTTACCGGGAGGCGGCAAAGAAACTGGTGCGTGAGGATGAAGTTTTAAGCAGAGTACTTGTATAAAACCGGCAATAACCGGGAAAACTTAATAAAAATACAAAAGAGAAAGTAAATGTTCATATTTGGAGCATTTACTTTTTTTGTGAAAAAAATCGGGAGGAAAACAGGGATATATGATTAAAGAAGATGGTTTACCGGTAGGACTTGGGTTTGGACTGGCGATGAATGAGAAGGCATTAGGACAGTTTTCCATGATGACGGAAGATGAAAAAAGACAGGTTATTGATGCAGCGAGAAGTGTACAGACAAAAGAGCAGATGGACAAGATTGTAAAAAATATTGCGGATATGGAATTTTTTTAGAAAGATATGAGGATAAAATATGGGAAATAACATGGATTTGAACTATGAGATGTTCTGTTATCAGTGTGAGCAGACGGCGAATGGAAAGGGCTGCACAAAACTCGGCGTTTGTGGAAAGACACCGGAGATCGCAAATCTGCAGGATCTTTTGATCTTTCAGGTAAAGGGGATCAGCTGTTATGGAAAAGTGCTGATGGAAAACGGTGCACATATGGATAAAACGGTGGTAAGTTTTATTGAAAATGTGCTGTTTACAACACTCACAAATGTGAATTTTGATGTGGATGCACATTTGGAATTATTGCGTGAATCACAGAGAATCAAAGAGCAGGTCAGGGAAATGGCAGGAAAAAGCAGTAATCCGACCGCGCATGCAGCCTATGATCTGCCAGAGAGTAAAAGTGATATGCTGCGCGATGCACCTCTTGCAGGAATTATGTATGATAACACGTTAGATCCGGATATCCGTTCCCTGCGCCAGACGATCATTTATGGGTTAAAAGGTATCAGCGCGTACGGACATCAGGCGAGAGAACTTGGATATTACAGCGATGAGGTGGATGATTTTTATCTGTTAGGGCTTGAGGCGACCACAGATGACAGTCTGACGGTGGAAGAATTGATCCGTATGACAATGCGTACCGGGGAAATGGCACTTGCGGTTATGAAAAAACTCGATGAGGCAAATACGGAAATTTATGGGAATCCGTATCCGCACAAAGTGGATGTAACGATCAAAAAAGGCCCATTTATTATCGTTTCCGGACATGATCTAAAGGATTTAGAGATGTTGTTAGAGCAGACAAAAGACAAGGGTATCAATATTTATACACATGGTGAGATGCTGCCATGTCACGGCTATGAAGGGTTGAAAAAGTATCCGCATCTGGCTGGTAATTTTGGAGGTGCATGGCAGGATCAGCAGAAGCAGTTTGACAATATTCCGGGCTGTATCCTGATGACTACAAACTGTCTGATGCGTCCAAGAGAAAGTTATAAAGACCGTATTTACAGCACAAACGTGGTCGGCTGGGAAGGTGTAAAGCATATTGGAAAAAATGAAAAAGGGGAAAAAGATTTCAGTGAGATCATAAAGCAGGCGTTAGAGCTTGGAGGATTTAAAGAAGACCAGGAAAAACAGGAGATATTGGTCGGTTTTGGGCATGCTGCAACATTAAGTCAGGCAGATAAAATTGTGGAAGCGGTAAAGAGTGGACAGATCCGGCACTTTTTCCTGATCGGAGGCTGCGATGGTGCCAGACCGGGTAGAAATTATTATACGGAATTTGCCCAGATGGTGCCGAAAGACTGTGTGATCTTAACACTTGCCTGTGGAAAATACAGGTTTAACAAGCTGGACTTTGGGGAGGTGGCAGGATTGCCGAGACTTTTAGATGTCGGACAATGCAATGATGTATATTCAGCAGTTAAAATTGCGACGGCACTTGCAGACGCATTTGAAACGGATGTCAATGGTCTTCCACTTTCCATGATCGTTTCGTGGTATGAACAGAAAGCGGTGGCAGATCTTTTGGCACTTTTGAGTCTTGGTGTCCACGATATCTATCTTGGACCGACATTGCCAGCATTTTTAAGCCCGAATGTACTGCAGTATCTGACAGACACATTCCATTTAAGGCAGATCAGTAATGCCAGTGATGACATTAAGACCTGTCTGAAACAAAATATCGCATAAAAATAACACATACTATTGTTCGAAAAATCCAAGCTGCTCTAAGGCGTAAGCAATACCATTTTCGCTTGCGCGTTTGGTTACAAATGATACCTGATCAAACAGGGAAGCCGGGGAAGCATTTCCCATGGCAACGCTGTTTGGTACATAGGAGAGCATCGGCAGATCGTTGTTGCTGTCGCCGATCGCATAGGCGGCGTTAAGATCTAAATGATAATAGTCGAGCACATACTGTATGCCGGTTGCCTTACTGTAGCCGGTCGGGACAAATTCGCGGAAAGTACCGCCGCGGTCGATGCAGGTAAAATAAGGATCACTGACTTTGCGAAATTCTGCTAACTGATCGGGAGTCTGATACCAGATCACAAATTTATCGCAGAAGAAGTTCGGGTTTTCTAAATTTTCCGGCATATCATAGTCGCGGCTTACGAATGCTTCATACTGGCGTATGGCATCCGGGTGTGTAAGGGGTCTGCTTTTATCGAATGCTACTTCTTTTCTGGATTCGAAAAGGATATCCACATTTGTTTTTCGCGCTGCTTCTAAAAGCTGCATGGTAATGCTGTGCGTCTGGGCAACGTGCAGTGCTTCCGTGCCGGAGCAGAAAATGTTCGTGCCGCATCCGCAGACATAACCGTCAAAGCCGATCCGTCTGAAACGCGGTTCTACATTCTGAAAGCACCGGCCAGTATTGATAAACATCAGATGACCGAAGGTGCGTGCACGTCTTATTGCATGAATTGCACTTTCAGGCAGTGAACCGTCGATCTCCGAAGTTAAGGTTCCGTCAATATCAAAAAAAGCGATTTTTTTCATAGATTCATCTCCGTAAAATAATCATGATAAATAAATCTGACCGAAAGAATTGTACGTTATTTTTTTCAAATTGTCAAAACGAAATAGAAGATGGTATAATGTGCGTAAGCAATGAGCAGTGCCACATGAGGGTAAAACAAAAAATGGCTGCTCGCAGACACTTTGTTGTTTTGTTCTCATGTGATAAGGCGAATGCCCGTCAGTCCGGAAAATCTCTGATTTTTCGGACGTGCATTTCGGACGAAAGCATATATGCAGAATGAGGAGGATTACCATGAAGTACCATACAATAAATGAACTGAGGAACTTTAATTTTAAGGAGGCATATATCGCACAGATCTGTGCTGTAAGCGGGATGTTTGAGATTGTATTTGATAATGTGACGATTCTGCCGGAGAATTCCTGTAACCGTGATATCAGGGAGATGCGTGCAAATGAGCTTGTCTTAAAGATCAGTGATCCGGTAATTGAGGCATTTGTGGAGGAAGGATATAAAGTCTACGATGCGAACGGTAACTTAAAAAAGAAAAATGAGGATGTCGTGATCCTGCCGGAAAATTATGCTGATAAATTCAAAGAGTTAGAGGGCTGTGAAGTATATTCTGTTGAACAGGAAAAAGGATGTTATATCATTTCTGTTGATACGGAGGATCATACATTTTTACTGCGCGTCAGTGGTTCCGGGGATACGGAAGAGTGGGATCGTTTTCTGAACAAATAACAGGAGATAAAGGAGTATTCCGATGAAAATATTAGTGACAGGGTTTGATCCGTTTGGCGGAGCATCGATCAATCCTGCATACGAGGCGCTAAAACTGCTCCCGGATAGGATAGAAGGAGCAGAGGTGATCAAAATGGAGATCCCGACTGTGTTTGGAAAAGATGAGGAAGTCATAAGGACTGCTGTGGAAAACCATCATCCGGATGCTGTGCTATGTGTGGGACAGGCTGGTGGAAGATCCGGGATCACAGTCGAGAAAGTTGCCATTAATCTGATGGAAGCACGCATACCGGATAATGAGGGAAAGCAGCCATCAGATGAACCGATCAAAGAGGATGGAGAGAATGCATACTTTGCTTCTATCCCGGTAAAGTGCATGGTGCAGTATATAAAAGAAGCCAAAATACCGGCGCGGGTTTCCTACACAGCGGGAACTTTCGTCTGCAATGACATCATGTATCGTGTCCTTTATATGATCGACAAAGAATATCCGCATATGAGAGGCGGGTTTGTACATGTCCCGTATCTGCCGGAGCAGGCGATCAATCTGCCGGAAGGAACACCGAGTATGTCGGCTGAGATGATAGAGGAGGCATTAGAGTGTGGAATCCGGGCGATCATTGAGAATGAGGAAGATGTGAAGACGACAGGTGGAGAGATTCACTGATGAGATGACGGTGGTATGCGAAATATTACAGTTGAAATTATAAATAATAGAATGATAGAGCCGGAGCAGTGCGGATATGCGCTGCTCCGGCTCTTTGTTTGCGGCGTACATTTCTGACACACATATTTAACGATTCTTTCACATAACCATCACATTACAATCAGCTGTTCTTTAAATTGCGATGTTATCTTTATACCGTTAAAACGGAGCACGTGAGTATGGAAAGTGAGGAAGATAATGAGAAAACCAGGAAAAAGAATGATGAGTGTGATCGCCGGCATTGCAGCTGTTTGTGTGATGACAGGTGGGATCGGGTATCAGGCGATAGCATCCGGAGCACAGACGAACAGTACAGAGCAGAATAAGAAAGGTCAGGATACAGATCAGCAGGAGAGTTCAGACGGCTCTTTTTCGGAAGATGGTACAACACAGATCGGTACAACAAGCCAGATGCCGGAATTTACGGTAAATGCAGTGACAATGACGGTAGAAGAGATATATGCCACATCCGGAGATACCGTGAGTAAAGGGGATGCCCTTTTTAAGCTGACGGATGAAAGCATGGAATCAGCAAAGGCATATTATGAAGATGCCATTCATGACGCTGAAAATACGCTGAAAACAGCAAAGGCAGATCTTGCAAGTGGACAACTTTCCGCAGAGAGCGCGAAGCAGGATTCCGATTTAACAGCACAGACTGCAGAGGAAAATTATCAGGCGCAGATAGATGCGCTAGATGCTGCAGTGGAAGAAAAAAAGGAAGCATATGATGAAGTAGTAGAACAGATATCTGAATATCAGACGAAGATCGATAACAATGACTATTATGTGGAATGTGCGATTGATGAGAAAAAGGCGGCAGTTGATGCGGCAGAGACGGCGTTGGCACAGGCACAGGATACGCTGACACAGGCGCAGGAGTCTGATAACAGCACAAGTCAGGCGGTATCAGCGGATTTGTCAAATATCAGGGAGCAGATCGGGGCAGGAGCAGATTCAGATACGCTGCTTTCCATTGTACAGCAGGCAGTGGATGATTACACGGCAAGAGAGCAGCAGTCTGATATACTTACGGCGGCACAGCAGGCGGCAGATGCGGCGCAGAGCAAACTCGAACAGGCACAGAAGGAATTTGATTCGGCAGTCGAGACTTACAATAAAAATGTAGAAGAAACCAATACAAAAATTACAGAACTGACAGAGAGTTTAGATAATCTGAAATCTGATTATGAACAGGCCGCGCGTGATGCAAAGACACAGAAAGCCGAACTGAAAAATGAATATGATACCGCTGTAGTGGAAGGTAAATATGCGGGAAGTACGTATGAGGCAACTGTTTCGGAACTGGAAAGTGCAGTGGAATCTGCACAGAATACACTTGATACATTAAAAGAAGAACAGACTGCACTGATTGCGTTGGAAAATGGTGTTGTTACCGCAGATGAGGATGGAACGATCGCAGCAGTGCCTTATGAGGCAGGAAATACGCTGCAGCCGGGTACTGCATTTGCGTTGTATTGTGATACACAGACGATCATGATCTCAGTGGAAGTGTCACAGGAGAAGGTAGCGCAGGTTCATGTTGGTGAAGAGGTATCTGTCATGATATCAGGAAACCGGGAAGGAGCAGTAACAGGAACTGTTTCATCGATCGCATCTTCGGCAACGACTGGAGAAAGTGTTTCTAATGTCACTTACGCGGTGATTATTTCAATTGACAATCCGGATGGAAAACTTGGTTCCGGTTCTTCCGCAACCGTTATATTCCAGGGAGAACAGGAGGAAAAAACAGAATGAAAAAGAAAAAGGTGGCAGTAATTCTTTCGTTAGGCGCAGCAGCCCTTCTTATGATAGGAGGGATCAGTGTATATGCACACCAGTTTTCGGACAGCGCGGAATCAGAGACTGTCTATAAAGAGACGACAGCGGGATATGGAACTCTTACAGTTGGAATTACGGAGAGCGGAAGCGTGACGATCGGAAGTATCTCACAGGATATGGACGAGGATATAAGTATATCTTCGGATTCAGGAAGTGGACAGACAAGTGGAACGCAGGCATCAGGAACGTCAACAGGTAATTCTTCGGTGGCGTTAGAGGTAGAGGAAGTGTATATTTCAGTTGGACAGCAGGTAAAGGCAGGCGATGCACTGCTGAAATTGACAGATGACAGTATTGAAAAATATCGGAAAAAATTAAAAGAAGCTGTGACGGAGGCTTCGGCAGATTATAACTCTGCAGCACTTAGTTCAGCGAAAGAAAAGGTAAGTGCCAGCTATTCTTATAATTTAAGTGTGGCAGAGGGAAGTGTGGCGCAGGAAGAATATGAGACAACGATCAGTGAACTGCAGGATGCAGTGGACGAAGCACAGGAAGCAGTGGATGAGTCACAGGCACTTCTTAATTATTATCAGGAAATGATCGATGGTGGCATGGATTTAAGTGAATCTCTCGCAACGGAACAGGAGAATTACAATAAGTTATATAACAAATTAAAAGCAGCAAAGAGTGCATATACCACAAAATCCGTTGAGGCAGAGAAAAAATATAAAGAAGCAATGTTAAACTATGAAAATGCAGACAGCCAGTACTCTGCAGATGTGACTGGTGTGGATGTTTCTGTGGAAACAGCGGAAGATACACTAACAGAAGCAAAAGAAGCATTAGCTGAGTTTGAAGAATTTGTGGGTGATGGCACGATCTATTCAGATTATGACGGTACGATCATGTCAGTCGGCTATGAGGCAGGAGATGATCTGTCCGCAGGTACGGATATTGTAACATTTGCGGACACGGATGCAGTGACGATGACAGTATCCGTTTCGGAGGAAGATATTTCCGGTATTGCGATCGGGGATGAGGTCGTGATTGAACTTAACGCTTACGAAGACCAGACTTTTTCCGGCGAAGTTGAAAGTATCGATACTTCTGTATCAAGCGGTTCTTCCACGGTTTCTTATAATGTGACGGTAAAATTAAGCGGTGATGTGGACGGTATTTATACCGATATGACCGGAAATGTGACGTTTATTGAAAAACAGGTAACAAATGTTGTTTATGTTTCAAATAAGGCGGTCATCAACGAAGGAACTGCATCTTATGTGAAAGTTAAAAACAGTGATGGAACTATTGAAAAGAAAGAAGTTACGACCAGATTTTCTGACGGTGTCAATGTGGAGATCACGGAAGGACTTTCCGAGGGAGAAACGGTTCTGATAGAAAGTCAGGTGACAAACGAATGAAACCATCTGAATTATTAAGACTGGTCTGGATCAATATTACCCAGAATAAATTTAAAACGATCATGACTTCGATCGGTATCATTGTTGGTGCGGCGACGATCGTGATGGTGATCGCCATTGGAAAAGGCGGTCAGGAGGATGTGGCAGACCAGTTTAAAAACTTAAATGCAGGTGCGATCGATATTTCCTATGACGGTGGAGATAAAAATCGTGGTGGAAATCAGGATTCCGGTGATTCATCAGGTTCCGGTATGATGATGATGCCATCCGGTGGCGGGGCACCATCCGGCAGCAGTTCTTCCATGGGAGGCTCTGGTGGTTCTTCGAGAGGATTTTCCGGCGGCGGTGATTCCTTTGGTGGTGGTCCGTCTGGTGGAAATGGCGGCGGACCTGGTGGTGACGGAGGCGGCATGCCGGGGGGCATGGGAGGCTTCTTTGGCGGTGGAAGTGATATGGAAGACCGCATGAATCAGGAAAATATCACATTGGATGAAGATGATGTGGATGATATTGAAACCTTTGTTTCCGGAATTTCGGCGGCAACGATATCCTATACGACCAGATCTGCGGTGGATGGCGGGGATCTTGATGAGGCACAGACCTATTCGATCGCAGGAGTAAAAGATAATTATGCATCCATCAGTAATCTGAGTCTTGCAGTCGGGGATTTTATCACAGAATCTGATGATGAAAATAAAGAGAAAGTCTGTGTGCTTGGTGTATCTGTTGCAGAAGAAATTTTTGGAAGTGCGATCGATGCATATGGCAGTGTGATCTATATAGACGACCGTTCTTATGTGGTTAACGGAGTTCTGTATTCCATGGGGACGGTGGCATCCGGCATCAGCCCGGATGATTCCATTTTTATTCCATATGCGACAGGGGTAAAATATTTAGTGGGAACAAATGTGAATCCGACGATCACTGTGATCGCAGAAGATGTAAGCAACGTATCCGGTGTCACAGAAGAAATCACAGAAGTACTTGCAACTTCCTATCCAAATGCAGAGTTTACTTTTGAGGATGCGGGAAGCAAGATGGAAGCTGCGTCGGCATCGAATGAAATTCTGACGATGCTTCTGATCGCAATGGCGGCTATCGTATTTGTGGTCGGCGGTATAGGAATTATGAATGTGCTGTTTGTGTCAGTCAAAGAGCGCACCAATGAGATCGGTATTTTAAAGGCAATCGGCTGTTCACAGAAAAATATTCTGTTTGAATTTTTGGCTGAAGCTGCAGCAATCAGCCTGATTGGGGGAGTGCTGGGCGTCATTGCAAGTCTGCCTGTCACCCCGGTGGCCAGATATCTTGGAGTACGTGTCGAACTGACGCCGGCGGCATTTCTGATCGCATTATTGTTTGCACTCATCACGGGAACACTGTTTGGATTCTATCCGGCATATAAGGCGTCGAAACTGGTGCCGGTGGAGGCACTTGGAGCAGAGTAAAGGTTGAAAAAGATTTTGAAAGAGTTTACGTTATAGAGAGTTTTGCAGGTTTTTCGAAATGCTTTAGAAGGGTAAAGGTATTTGATGAAGAAGAAAGTAACAGTTATAGTTGTAATTTTAATAGTGATTATTCTCATTGGTGCAGGTGTGATGTGGCGGATGAGGAGAACAGAGGAAGAGGGAAGTTCGTTAGGGGATGATCAGAAGTATGTTTATGCGTATGTTTCGTCGATTGAGGGGAACGAGATAACTTATATGGAAGTGGATGAGTCAGTGGCGAAAGCGGCAGAAGAAAATGCGGATTCTGACAGTATGGAACAGGCTGGAAACAGACAGGCACCGGCGGATATGAGTGGTACGTCAACTGAACAGGACAGCAGTGACCAGGCAGGGCAGGTGCCACCAGATATGGACAGCACCAAGATGCCGTCAGACGCACCGGGTGGCATGTCAGATATGACAGGTGAGACAGTCACAACGCTGATTCCTGTTGGTGTAACCGTACATACTGCATCAGATACGGAAACTACCTTTTCACGTCTTGCCGCAGGTGATCTGCTTAAGATTTTGGTAGAAACAGACATAAGCGGCAATGATGTGATCGAAGAAATATGGATGTTACAGTAATGTAAGCCGCATACAAAGAGTCATATATAAAGGGTTATACACATAATGAGTCACACACAAAGAAAGGAGCATATATGGACGCAGCACAGCATTTACCTGAAATCATCACCATGCAAAATGTTAACAAATCCTATAAAATGGGAGCTAATTCGCTGCATGTGTTAAAAGACATTTCACTGACCGTTGAAAAAGGGGAATATCTTGCTATCTTAGGACCATCCGGTTCTGGTAAAAGTACCCTGATGAACATTATCGGCTGCATGGATGTTATGGACGGGGGAACTTATAATCTTGACGGTGTTGAGATTGAGATGGCAAAGGAAAAGGAACTGACTAATATCCGCAACCAGAAGATAGGATTTATTTTTCAGAAATATCATCTGATTCCAACTTATAATGTGCTTCAAAATATTGTTATGCCACTTTTAATGCGCGGGATGAATTTAAAAGAAGCAAAGGATGCAAGTATGGATACCATTGCAATGTTAGGGCTTGCAGAGCGTATCGATCATAAACCAAACGAACTTTCCGGTGGTCAGCAGCAGCGTGTTGCGATTGCACGTGCCTTAGTCGGTCAGCCGGCAATTCTGCTTGCAGATGAGCCGACCGGTGCACTGGATTCCCAGACCGGTCATATGATCATGGATATTTTTCACAAGCTCCATGAAGAACAGGGAAAAACAGTAGTTCTGATCACTCATTCAAAAGAATTGGCTGCAGAGACCGAGCGAATTGTCACATTAAATGATGGTATGATCGTATCCGACAGTAAAAAAACAGAGAAAGGCTGTGATTTGTCAGGTCATCATAAGATGAATGATGGATGCAATAAGCCAGAAATCGGAGAGGAGGGAATGATATGCTGATAGAGAATATTAAAGAAGCCTTTCAGAACCTTCTTTCCAATAAAATGCGTTCCCTGCTGACCATGCTTGGAATCATCATCGGTATTTCTGCGGTTATCACGATTACGACCATTGGAACATCCATTAAATCAACGTTGAATGCTACATTAAACTCCCTTGGTGGAAACAGTATCAGCGCCAGTGTGGATGCTATTTATCCGGAGGATGATGCGGACTGGTCAAACTGGGAATATCCGAAGATGACAGCAGATGATTA
>ENA-ORMJ01000554-ORMJ01000554.1-human-gut-metagenome-genome-assembly--contig:-NODE-554-length-27964-cov-3.634455_pt1 | contig 27964 bp, 18 predicted proteins | sample MGYA00242100_ERZ508989 | MGnify/ENA primary metagenome ERZ508989 (study PRJEB26280, sample SAMEA2531403) | human gut metagenome | biome: human gut; feature: human-associated habitat; material: faeces...
AAGCCGATAGAAGAGGTCTTCACGGAAACGCCCTTTGGCTATCTCTTCCGGCAGATTACGGTTGGTTGCCGCAATAATACGCACATTGACGCGTGTCGGTTTCGTATCGCCTATCTTGATATATTCTCCTGTTTCGAGGATACGCAACAACTTGGCTTGCAGTTCAAAAGCCATCTCACCGATCTCATCCAGAAAGATAGTGCCATGGTTCGCCTCCTCAAACAAACCCTTCTTATCTTTCAACGCTCCCGTAAACGAACCTGCCTTATGCCCGAACATCTCACTTTCCAGCAGCTCCTTACTGAACGAGGAACAGTTCACAGCCACAAAGTTCTGCTTTGCCCGCTTACTATTATAATGAATGGCTTGGGCAAATACCTCCTTACCCGTTCCCGTTTCTCCCGTCAGTAACACAGGAACATCGGTCACCGCAACCTTCCGTGCAAGCAATACCGCTTCTTTCAGTGATTTGGATTCTCCCAAAATGGACTCGAACGAATACGTCTGTCCCACTTTCTTTTCAAGCTTTTCCAAACGGACATTCATCCGCGCTTTCTCCATGGCACGGCTGATGAGGGGAATTATCTTATTATTGTCATCTCCCTTTGTGATATAGTCGAAAGCTCCGTTCTTGATGGCTTGTACGCCATCGGGAATATTGCCATGAGCCGTCAGGAGAATGACTTCCACATTGGGAGCCGCCTTTTTGATGGACAGCACCAGATCCACCCCATTTCCATCGGGCAGGAAAACATCACACAAAGCTACGTCGGGGGGTTGGAGTTCCAGTTGTCGTAGGGCAGCCCTGCAATCACCAGCCTGACAAACTTCATATCCTTCTAATTCCATCATACGCGCCAAAAGGGTACGGATTTGTACCTCGTCATCAACGATTAAAATCTTACTCATATCTTATTCGGATAAGTGTTTAAACTGATAATGGTAAAAACAGGGTGTGCAAATATAAAACTTTTCCGGAATACGAGCGGCACATCTTTTGAACTTTTATAATAGAGGAACGGAAAGCAACTGAATCTCCTTTATAGCTTAACTCCATATATACAAGGAGATAAGGATTCAGACAACCTCCACACCTTACGGACAAATCTCTTCCATTTTGATAAAATCACCCTGAAATGGAAAGGAAAAATAAACTTCCGGTAAGCATCATTCAATAAATAACTAAAAAAATGAAGAATATGGAAATCTGCAAATTCAATGGAAATTCAACAGCATCCGTAGAAGGAATGCAACATGTTGCCAAACTGATTATGAACAACCAGCCTACGATAGCAATACTATCGGCAGCAGAGGATGTCACTAAACACCTGGACGAAATAGCCGCCTGCTTCTTCAACCGTAATACTGAGGAGGCGCACGAGAAGATCACCCGGCTGGAATTCTACTTCATTGACTTCGCCAATGAGCTCCTCACGGATGATGAAATCAAGCATCAGGCCATCCGGTGCATACTCGATAGTTTCCAGGCTATCTGGAAGTATTGCCTGGAACCCTTTACCTCAACCGACGAAAAAGACATTCTGGCACAAGGAGAACTACTCACCAGTACATTAATGAGTCTTTATCTTCAGGAACAGAAAGTCGATAATGCCATGCTTTGTGCATTCGACTTTATACGCATAGGTACAAACCGAGAAGTGGATATCGAATACATAGAGCAAAAACTGGATAAGCAGCTGAAACTCTACCCTGGCACTCACCTGTTTATCACCCAGGGAAGTATCTGTAAAAATGCTTTTGGCGAAACCGATTACCTGAAACAAGGCGGCAGCGATTATACGGCGACCCTCATTGGCGTGGCCTTGCATGCAAAAGAGATAAAGCTATGGACAAACTTTGCCATACGCAACAACGACACATTGGTCATAAAGGACGCTGGTACAATCCGGAACCTCAGCTTCAGCGAGGCAGAACGTCTGATCTATTTCAATCCGCAAATTCTGCATCCGTTCTGTCTTGCTACAGCATGGAAAGGAAACGTTCCTATTCATCTGCTCAATCCGATGAATCCGACGGCGGAAGGAACTTACATCTCCGATAATTTGCAAAATGGGGAAGCTGTAAAAGCTGTTGCAGCAAAGGACTCAGTGGTTTATATTCGCCTTGAGTCAAACCATACGCTACGGCCTTATCTGTTTATCAGTAAGATTATGGAAATCTTTGCCAAATACCGGACAAATCCCTGCCTGCTGACTTCATCCAATGATAATATATCGATTGTGACGGATAACAAGGAGTTCCTGTCCCGTGTTCTGCGTGAACTGAACAGATATGCCCGGATATGGGTAGAGGACCGTATGTCCATTGTTTCGGTTGTGGGTAATATGAAGTCTTCGTGCATCGCCATGGAAAGCCGGATTATTGATGCACTGAAGAATATCCCGTTGAGAATGATTTCGTACGGAAGCGACGAGAATGATGTATCAATTGTGGTCAGGGAAACAGATAAAGCAGAAGTACTCCGGTTGCTCGATGAAAAGTTACTGAAACCGGAGTACTTCGGAAAAGCTTGTTAGAGGAAGATCTCTATGAAAAGCGTTCCATTATTTCCATACACATACGTCCATTATGGTACGGGCATTTCCAAAAACCCGCTTTATCATCGCCGGTATTTACCGTACCATCTGCACGTATACTCCAGTACCATTCACCATTCTGGGGGGCTATCAGATTCTTCTTGATAAATTCCCAGCAACGGAAAGCTTTCTGTAAAGCTACCTCATCATCAAAGTATTGGTAAAGGTTGATGTGTCCTACTACATTTTCAGCCTGTACCCACCAGTGACGGTCTGTATCCGTCCTTTGCTTCGTAAGAAAAGTTTCATAAACCATAGCCCCGTCAGGTGTCAGGCCTTCATCGGCAGCGGCAGCTATAAACTCAACCAATGGTTCCACCTTTTCCAACAGAGCCTCATCTCCCAGCTTCCTGGCTGCTTCATGAATCAGCCAGGAAGCTTCAATGTCATGTCCATAGGAAACAATGCGATATTTACTGTTCCAGTTTTCATCAAAAAAAAGCTCTAGGTGTCCGGTCTCAGCATTCAATATCTTATCGATAAAAATCTCTATCAGGTTACGGAGCTGACTTTTCAGCGAATCATTTTTCCATACACGATAAAGATTAGTATAAGGCTCCAGAATATGCAGATGAGTATTCATGGTTTTACATTCATTCTCATCTTTATCGCTCAGACGCATATCGGCAAGTTCACTCCATCCCCGGGTAAAAGCTTCACAATACCCATTCTTTACGGAATCGAAACTATACCTTTCAATATCTTCAAACAGGCGGATAGCATAATCCAAGGCTTCCTTATCACCTGTAGCACGGTGATATTCACTTAAGCCATAAATTACAAATCCGATGGCATATATTTGTTTTTTAGTATCCAACGGATTCCCTTTATAATCAAGTGACCAATAGATACCACCAAATTCTTTATCATAAAAACGATCAATGATGATTCGCTTGGCGCGGGTTGCTATAGTCAGATATTCTTCATTTCTTAACAGGCGGTAAGCAGCCGAAAATGTCCAGAGAATACGTGCATTCAAAATGGCCCCTTTCTCTGCTTCCGGCATCAGAACGCCTGTTCCCGTGATACGGCCATAAAAGCCTCCGTTCACTTCATCTTTCATTCTGTTCATCCAAAATGGAAGGATGTTGCCTATCAACTCTGCTTCCATTTCTTTTCTCATACTCTTGATGTCCATCATTCAATTTGCAATTTAATCATTTACAAATACCAATTATTTCCCGTCATTTATAGCTGGGCAGCCCGTATCTTCTTCAGTTTTTCATCAACCTCTGCAACACGTTTCTTTGTCAACGGATAAAAGTATACGACTATCATAGCCAAAACGGCCACGGCAGCCGGTATCCAACTCATCAGCAAATTCAGTCCGGTCAAGGCTTCTTCTGTTTGTACTGCTCCCTCGGCCGTATTGTAACCGAATGCAGCCAGAATCCACATAACGGCAGGCCCCCCCAAACGCACCGCCAAACTTCTGCGCCATAGATGAAGAAGAGAAAATGAGTCCTGTTGAAGCCGTTCCGTCTTTTAGTTCGGCATAATCTGAAACATCCGCATACATACTCCATACCAACGGAGATACAATACCTGTGCAAACAGATATGACGACTTGCATAGCCAGCATCAACCAAAAACCTGATGGCGTACAAGGCAGGTAAAAGAACAAAATACTTAATACTGGCAAAGCAGCCATAGTCGAAATATAAGTAGATTTCTTACCTAATGAACGGGAAAGGGGAACCGCTAATACAACTCCAATCATATTTGAAACTTCTCCGACACTCAGAAACAATCCGGCATAAAACAAGAGTGAAAAGTCACCCAAACTTAAGAATATGCCATCACCTATATAATCTTTGAAGAAGTATGCGGCTGTAGCACCGCGCACCGTGCTGAATAAATTAGAACACAAAGCCGCACCGATAAGTAGCCACCAAGGAACATTAGCGAGTAACGATTTAATATCTTTTCCGATAGAAACCGTAGAGACACTCTTTATATATTCCCGCGTCATACTGAAACAAAGTAAGAATATGACGAAACAGAATGCAGCAATCACAATCATGGAATACTGCCAACTTACGGTCAACGAACCCGTCATTTCCTTAAACCAGGCACATAACGGTTCCCAGGCAAACAAAGCAATAAAACTACCACCATAGGCAAAGAACATCCGGTAAGAAGAAAAAACAGTCTTCGTGTCCGAATCATCCGTCATTACCCCCAGCATGGCTCCGTATGGAACATTGATAGCTGTATAGACCGTCATCATCAGTATATAAGTGATGTATGCCCAGACAAGTTTACCTGTTGATCCAAAGTCAGGAGTTGTAAACAGCAACACACCGCAAACAGCAAACGGAAGAGAAATCCACAGTAAATAAGGACGGTATTTTCCCCAACGGGTTTGTGTCCTGTCTGCTATCACTCCCATCATCGGATCGGATACAGCATCCCAGATGCGTGTTACCAATAACAAAACCCCGGTATCCTCTAAGCTCAAACCATATATATTTGAATAAAATATGGGCAGATAGTAGGAGAATATCTTCCAAAACATAGAGGAAGACATATCACCGAAACCGTAGCCAATTTTCTCTTTTAGTGTCGCCATATCTTCAGGTTCTTATCAATAAGTTTCTTCAGAGTCTCTACGGAGGCGAAAGAAGATAAACCGTCAGCCGGCGTGTTCATACAGTAATCGACCAACTTATCCACTGTGGAAGTAGCCACATGCATCCGTGTATCCGAAGAAGCATAATAGATAAACACCTTACCATCTTCATCAGCAATCCAACCATTAGTAAAAAGCACGTTACTTACATCACCGATCCGCTCTTCTCCCACAGGTGCCATGAAATAACCACCAGGAGCGGCAATAAGTTTTGTCGGGTCATCCAAGGCAGTCATATACATATAAAGTACATAACGCAATCCGGCAGCACAAGCACGTACCCCATGAGCCAGATGCAACCAACCTTTCGACGTTTTTACCGGATGAGGACCTTCTCCATTCTTCACCTCTTTAATGGTATGATAATAGCGGTAATCTATAATCTTTTCCTCTTTCACTTCTGCATGGGTCATGTCGTCCACCAAAGCCCAACCAATACCGCCACCGCTTCCGGCATTAATAAATCCATCTTGCGGACGGGTATAAAGGGCATATTTTCCATCTACAAATTCCGGATGAAGCACTACATTACGTTGCTGGCTTCTGGATTTTAAATCAGGCAAACGCTCCCAGTTCTTCAAGTCTTTTGTACGGGCAATGCCGGCCGTAGCAGTAGCTGAAGATAAATCACCCAAAGGTGCATTATCATCATGGCGTTCGGCGCAGAAGATACCATAAATCCAGCCATCTTCATGGGCCGTGAGACGCATGTCATAAATATTGGTAGCCGGAATCAAATCCTCAGGCATAGTTACGGGATAATCCCAAAAACGGAAATTATCGATTCCATTCGGACTTTCCGCAATCGCAAAAAATGATTTCCGGTCGGCACCTTCCACACGTATCATCATCAAGTATTTACCATTCCACTTAATAGCACCTGAATTAAGGGTTGCATTAATGCCGATGCGCTCCATCAGATAAGGATTGGAATCTTCATTCAAATCATATCGCCAGAAGACAGGTGCATGTGCCGCCGTCACTACCGGATATTTGTAACGTGTGAAAATACCGTTTCCACCCTCTACCGGCTCATTTTTTCTTGTTATCAGCTCTTCGTGTTCCTGAAAGAGTCTCTTTACCTTATCACTAAAAGTTTCCATATTGATAGTTTTTCTTATTTATACAAAGAGTTTACATCTGCCGCAAACAAGGTTTTAGGATGCTTATAGAATTCTACAAAATCATCAGCAGAAATCTGTCCCGGATAAGGGGCATAGAAATGAGTAACACGCTCACGGGCATTGCGCCATACCAATACATAAGCTATCGGATATTTCTCAATGGCAGGCAGCAAAGTTCCGGTCCACCATTTCGAATCGGGAATACCCTCATATCCGGTTTCAGTGATAGCAATTATTTTATTGTGTACTTTACCGATGCTATCTATAATGGCAAGCGATTTTTCAAGATTAGCAATATAACTATCACGATCGAATTGATAAGTATCGAAGCCTATTACATCAACCAGATCATCTCCCGGATAACGTTTCAGGTATTGTACGGTATCTTGTGGCTCGGAACCGGGGGAGTAAGCATAAAGAGCATTATTCACACCATCTTCACGAAGAATATCCACCGTCATATGCCAGAGTGCTTTATATTCTTCGGGAGTACAGAGTTTCTCACCCCACCAGAACCAACTACCTGTATGCTCGTGCCATGGTCGGAAAAGTACGGGGACTTTTACTCCATCCTCTGTCTGCAGAGAATTAATAAAGGCAGATACTTTACTTACCCAGCCGGTGAATTTTTCATGATTGCTTCCTCCAGGAAGAACTGACTTCACCACTGTTGTATCCGATACATCCCAAGAGTCTCCACCTGTCAGCGGATTACGTAAATGCCAACTCAAAGAAGACATTCCTCCTCTTTGATATTGGTTCAGTATTTCTCGACGAATCTTACTGAACGGAACATTATCCAGGCTCACTGTATCACCCAGTTCTATATGTCCCAGATCGAAACTGATAACAGCGGGATAATCTCCGCACACGCTTTTTACGTCGGAGCGTCCCTCTTCACCATCCCAGCCTATACCATAGTTAGTATCATCATGATGTCCGAACATAATCCCTTTAGATGATACTTTTTTAAGGTTAGCAAGTAAATTCTCCGTTTCTGTTGTACGCATAGAAGACGAACTAAAATTTGACTGTTTCTGACCCGGTCCACATGCTACAAGAGCAGTAGTGGCCAATGTTAACGCAATCCCTTTAAGCTTATTCATTTTTATACTATTTAGATTCCCATTTATTTTACACGACAAAGATAGCTGACTGTAAACGGATAAACTGATACAATTTTATCTCTTTTTTGTCTTTATCTGCCACACTTATTATTATATTTCTCCACTGCCTGATAAAAAGCTTCAATATTGGCAAATGGAACTTCCGGAGGGGTATCACAACCACTTGAAATTACAAAATTCGGATATGAAGATGTGCGATTCAGAAGCTCCTCTGTCTGACGGACAACTACCTCCGGCAAGGCCATCTTGAAAATACCAACCGGATCCAGATTACCCATAACCAGTACATCTGCAGGACAAACTTTCAGTGCTTCTACCATATCAGCCTTATTTCCAAAATGATATCCTTTGGCACCGGTTTTCAACATAGCAGGAGTACAATGTCCTGTATTACCACAGTTATGAAGAATCACTGCAAACGAATCATCTTGTACCGCTTCAATGATCTGTTTTACATATAACGAAGAATACTGAAAACAATCCTCATCAGAAAGTAAGCCTGCCGCTGGTTCTGCCATTACGACTCCGGCCACTCCTGTTGCCTTTATTGCCTGACAATAACTAAGAAGGAATTCCGTACATTTTTCAAGCAATAAAGTAGCAGTCTGAGGTTCAGTATATATCGCCATCATTATTTCAGTCATATCAAACAACCGTCCGGCAAGTGAATAAGGACCTATACAACCGGCAAAGACAGGTTTATTTATTCCGGCAGCAGCCATAGCATTCGCCTTCAGATACTGGGGAACTCTGGCACTATCCAAAGAAGGAATCTGTAATGCGTTCACCTCTTCAAATGAGGTCAACAAACGGCCTGTAACCGTAGGAACCTCATGTTCACTCATACAGAGTTGACTCCCGAAAGCTTCAGCTTCTACAGTCAGGTCCATAATGGCAGTACATGCCATAGCCTGGGGAAAGCGCTCATTCAAAGCATGAATAGCTTGGAAATGAACTTCACCATCAGTCACGGCATCCAGTACTTTCTTACCTAATAATTCAATACCCGGATGAGTCATGATAGGCATAGACAAACTTTTATCAGAAGTAATTATATCTTCAATCCATTTTGATATATTCATGGTAATCACTTTTTTAATTTGTTTCTATTCTTATAGCAGTCTGCTTTGCCACAAAGCTCACAGCCATATTTACGTTTCACGATTCTCTCACCTACAGCAATTACTCCACTTACCGATTTAATGGGAGACATTAGAGAGGACTCACTCAAACGAACTCCACAAGGTTGTTCCGGCAGTAAAGAAAATAAAAACTTTTGCTGTGTCACATGCCAACCGCAATATCCCGGACTATACGGATGACTTACACCATATCCCAGTGGCAAAACATAGTTTTCAACTTTACTACACACTTCGCGTACAACTGCCTCCGCAATTGCAGAGCCCAAGGAATCAAGCAAAAACTCCTGCAAAATATCACCGGAAGATTTTACTTCATGCTGGAACTGTTCGAACTCCTGTCCAGCAGTAGCTATAAACAGTACATATCGGTCAGCATCCAACAAATAGGGAGTAATAACTGCACCGGTATGTAGCTCCATACCATCTATGCCTATATGATTTTTAGTTGCCGGGCTGGCTTCAAAAAAAGCATAAAGGCAACGTGGACGACATCGAACAGCAATCTCTTTTTTCAAAAGATCAAGTTGCTTTAGCATCTCTTCATCCGGGACATAACCAACTCCCATTGAAAGATAAATATCTTCCGAATTAAGTTGAAGTGCATTCCAAGGTAGCTCGTATTGATAAATCTCCCTATTCATCATAAGATTCTTTTCAAAAATTAATTTGCAGCAATGAGTTTCTTGGCCATTACAACAGCAGCGTTGGCATTACTGGTATATGCATCGGCACCTATTGCTTTTGCAAAAGCATCATTCACAGGAGCTCCTCCAACCATAATCTTCACCTTTCCTTTCAATTCGGAAGCTTCAACGGCTGCAACTACTTCCTTCATATAGTTCATGGTCGTGGTAAGTAGAGCCGACATACAAATAATATCCGCCTTATTCTCCAGAGCAGCACTGATAAATTTATCACTCGACACATCAACTCCCAGATTAATAACTTCAAAGCCACACCCTTCAAACATGGAAGCTACAAGATTCTTACCGATATCATGCAGATCTCCTTTTACAGTACCTATCACAATCTTACCAATATAAGAATCGACTTGTCCCTGCATCAAAGGTTTCAGGACATCCAAAGCACCACGCATGGCACGGGCACTCATCAGAAGATTCGGAACAAAAACTTTACCAGCCTCAAAACGACTTCCGATTTCCTCCATCGCTTTAATCATGTATTGGTTTATAATTTCATGAGGAGTCATTCCTTCTTCAACTGCTATTTTGGTTACTTTTACTGCATCTTCCAGTTTACCTACCAAAATTGCATCATATAATTCATTCAGATTATTCATCATTACTTTTCTATATTTAGGTTATTAATTTCTAAGACTTTTCAAAGTATCAAATAAAGCAACTACATTTTCAATCGGAACATTAGCCTGTATATTATGCACTGCATTAAAAATAAAACCTCCATCACGCCCCAGGATCTCACACTGTCCTATCACATGGCGACGGATTTCATCGGGAGTACCAAAGGGCAATATTTGTTGCGTATCGATTCCCCCACCCCAAAAAGTGAGTTGAGAACCAAACTCTTCCTTCAGCCTATGTGAATCCATATCTTTGGCATTAATCTGTACCGGATTGATAATATCGAACCCCGCCTCTATCAAACCCGGAAGGATAGGAATAATAGCCCCACATGAATGTTTGAAAACTTTCCATGTAGTATGCTGATGTATCCAGTCATTCATACGACGATAATGAGGCAACCAAAGTTCTTTGAACGTATCAAGAGAGCAGAACTGAGATTCCTGAGAACCGAAATCAGTTCCACAAGTCAGTACAACATCGATTTTATCCCCCAATATATTCCAAAGTTTTTCATAGTTGGCTATCGCGATATCAATCTCTTTCTCAAATACCTGATGGAGATAATCCTGACGCATAGCTGTCGACATATACCATTCTACGACACTACGGATACCTTTCGGTTCTTTCAATCCCATACCCGGAACAAATGCTACATCCCCTAAAGCCGTCCCTCCGAAACTGGCAACTACGGCTTTTCCTGAACCAGACACCTTATCCACTAGTTCTTTATAGTAAGCAAGGTCAGCATCCGTCAACAATGTAAACTCTTCAACATTATCTTCGGGATTCAATTTTTCTTCATCAATAGGTTGCTGTCTTTCAATGGCATTGATAAAATAACATCCTTTGGGCATCACAGCACTGGGAGGATATGTTTTATCACCACCGGCATAAACATAAACATCTCCCTGACTATCCGGCGTAAGATCCATACTCAAAGGAACTAATACACGCTGCCCCCACGGAGTGACCTGTTCATGAAGTTGTGTGGTATCCAGATCAAATATATCCTTCGCTCCACCAATACCGATACAATCTACTCCCAACAGTTCTGCAAGTTCCTCATCAACTTCACCCAACATTTGAAAAGCATCCACTATTTTCACAGGCTTAGACTCCAATCCATAATGATTTCGTAAAGCTTCTACAATACGGCAATGAATACCTGTCACTGCAGTAGAACCAAAATCTACCGGAACATAATCAGTATTCTGATGATTCAGTGCCTGGAGCACTCTATCTCTTGATTTACTCATGATATTTACATTTTAAAAGTATATCTTTTGGTTATCTCAATTTCTTTTTGCTGATAAATTTGTTCAGAAGAACCACCAAGCATCAATGTAAAACGACCGGGTTCTACAGCCCACTCTTCATTTTGCATATAGAGTGCCAGTGATTTCTTATCTAACCGGAATGTTATTTCCTTTGTCTCACCAACTTTCAAATGTATCCGTTGAAATCCACATAACTGCTTAAAAGGAGTAGTAAAGCTGGCCACTTCATCACGAAGATAAAGTTGAACGACCTCATCTCCATCCCGTGAGCCTTCATTCCGTACCTTCACTGAAATATTTACCAGGCAGCTATCTTCTGCTTCTACAACCTCCGCCTTCAAGTCCGAATAATTGAAAGATGTATAGCTGAGTCCATAACCAAAAGGATAGCGAGGTGTCCCCTCTTCTTCTATGTATTTACTGCGGTTTCCTTTCCGTTTTGTATTATAATATACCGGAAGCTGTCCCACAGAGCGTGGTACTGAAATAGTCAAGCGTCCGGCTGGATTATAATCACCGAACAATACATCGGCAACTGCATTTCCTCCTTGCATACCCGGATACCAGGCGTCAACGATAGCATCGACTTCTGCTTCAATACCTTCCAGTAATAAGGGGCGCCCTTTAATCAATACCAATACAATAGGTTTATTTAATTTTCCCACTTCTCGTATCAGTTCCCGTTGTCTTCCCAGCAACTCAAGAGTAGAACGGTCATAGCCCTCTCCACTCTCCATATCACTGATATGACTATCAGAGACTTTTGCTGCACCCGTTTCTTCATACTTTGAAGAAAAATCACGGGCACTGGAACCACCCATCACCATTACAACCACATCCGACTGCCGGGCTGCTTCTATTGCTTCCTGAAAACCCGATTTAGAAGAATCACGCACAGCACACCCTTTAGCATATATAATATGTGTATCATTGGAAACTTTCTGACGGATACCATCCAATACCGTAACTACCGAAGACTCACTTTGAGGTGCCGTATAATCTCCCAGCATATTGTATATATTATCAGCATTCGGACCAATAACCGCAATAGTCTTCGTCTTTTTATTCAAAGGGAGCAACTCATTCTTATTCTTTAATAAAATGATGGATTGACGAGCTACTTCACGAGCCAATTCCAGATGTTCTGTTGATGCCACGACTTGTTCCGGTTCCCGCTCATCAACAAAAGGATGATCAAATAAACCCATATGGAACTTTAGAGCAAGTATCCGGCTGACAGCTTTATTAATCACAACCTCCTGTACATCTCCCCTTTTTACGGCATTTACCAATTGCCCGGCATAAACATTTGTTCCTAAATCACTATCCACACCCGCATTTACAGCTTTCACTGCTGCCTCATAATCCGTATCTGCAACTCCATGTTCCCGAAGCCCTCCGATTGCATAAAGATCAGAAACGACAAAACCTTTAAATTGCCAACGTTCTTTCAATAATCCGGTTAATAAATTAGAATTAGCAGTACAAGGAATACCATCGATTTCATTATAGGAACTCATCACAGACAATGCTCCGGCAGCAACAGCTTCCCGGAAAGGGGGATAAATAGCTTCTTCCATTTCCCGATTACCAACATGGGCACTTCCTCCATTATGTCCGCCTTCTGTCCAGCCATAAGCAGCAAAATGTTTTAAAGTAGCGATTACTTTACCTTTAGTTCTTGGAAACTCACCTTGGAAACCTTTTACTAAAGCAGCCCCCATCACGCCATTGAGATAAGCATCCTCACCATACGTTTCTTCTACCCTGGACCAGCGGGGATCACGGGCCAAATCAAGTACCGGACCATAACCGATATGCGCTCCCTGTGCACTTGCCTCAGTAGCAATAGCACGCCCCATTCTTCTGATTAACTCAGGATTCCAGGTACTGGCCTGCCCAATAGACGTCGGAAATACAGTTGTTCCGATAGCCATGTGTCCATGCGGACACTCTTCTGCCAAAAACAGGGGAATTCCTAAACGCCCATGTTCAATTGCATATTTTTGAAGCATATTTGAAGCCTTGGCTGCCAATGCAGGAGTTAACCCGGTAGTCAACGTACGTTGTGTCCATGGGTCAGCACGCATAAATCCCCAAAGCGAACCAGTGTGATACTCTTCAATCTCCCGAACCAATTGCTCAGTCAGGCAGATTGTATTCCCTTGGCGCTCATACATCGGCCATCCTAAAGAAGTAAGCATCTGGCCGACTTTCTCTTCTAGAGTCATCTGAGAGAGTAAAGCACGGACACGTTCTTCTACTGCAAAAGCAGGATTCTCATAGATATCAAGATGGCCGTTCTTATTCAGATCATAGTAGGATATTCCTGTTTTCTTATCTTTCTTCGGCTTAATATAATCTGCTCCTACTAATTGACCAGATACCATCAAGCCTAACAAAACTGAACATATGACTTTTTTTTTCATTTCATCTGAGTGATTTGGTTTATTTCATTCACGATATCCGCAACAAGCTTCACTGTAGTGTCGGTATCATATACAGAATTCAACCCCTGCTCTTCTTGTCCCGGGTCCCCCATATAGTCATCTCCCTTTTGCCAGAAAAGATGTTGCGGTTGTGCAAATCCTCCCCAAGCCCAGAAGTTGCATCCTTGAAATACACTTTTTTGTATAGCATGCTCTTTCACTATTTCAAAAATTTCTCCATAATACCTATCCCTTAGAGCTGTAGAACTTTTCCTATCAAACATTACACTGTCTCTCGGCAGTCCAAATTCTTCAAGAACTAACGGTTTATTCATTTTTTGTGCTTCCGCAACATGTACATCGATATATTCACGAGTATTTGCAATGGCTTTATCCAAGGTTCCCGGAATATCAGTCTTATCTATCCACCCCCAATTATTCGGCCAGATGTGAATCGTTGAATAATCTATATTGATATCCTGATGGAGTTTCACCCACAAACTCAAATCTCCTTCACAACCTGCCATACCTTCCGAACCAACAGAGATCAAGTGGTTAGGATCAATAGACTTGATAAGTGCAGCACATTCAGCTATCCATTTAGCAAAGCTCTCCTTATTTTCCTCACCAAACGGACGGGGCTCATTACCTATCTGCCATGCCATGATAGCCGGATCATCACTGAATTTCAGCTTAGTATAGCGGTTAACACGACTTACAACCTGACGTACATGATTCTCAAATAATTTATGGGCTTTCTCTGATTTTGCATACTGAGCAACATAGTTTGAAAAGGCATTCCATCCTGCCACTTTAGGCATAGGTACTTCACCATGACCACTCCAATAGAGGTATTGTGAATATCCTCCGGACCACTCCCAACTGTTATTTAAGAACAATACGGCGTGCATACCTCTTTTGCCCAACTCCGACAGGAAGAAATCTAAGCCATCAAAAATAGTATCATTATACACACCGGGAGCCGTTTGAAGCGCTGGTTCTGCTTTTGTCATAATTCCATCTATTCCATCTGCGCCAACTAATACACGCAAATTAGTAATACCATTGGCTTTCATGAAATCAAGTTCTTTAAGCAGACGTTCCCGATTACCGCCTTGCCCCTGTGATCCTAATATAGCGGCATACCAGAAATTAGTGCCGATATAATAATACGGTTTATCATTGATAGAGAAACGTCCATCAACAATCTTCACAAAATTATCTGTTTGCGTAGGTGCTTTCACACATGCTCCCAACAGCAGAAGAGTGAAAAAGAGAATACTTATCTGTTTCATGGCTATTTGTTTTTTCTATAATATTATTTCATTTTGTCAGAACATAAAAATCCGGTGCTTCATCAGCAAATAAAATCAAAGAGTCTTCTTTAAACTGATAAAAATCCGATGCAGCAGGATGTCCTTTATAAGGAGCAAAACCTGACCAGGTACACAAATAATTCAACTCTACTCCTTCAAAATATAAAATATTCAGTAGTTGTGAATACCACAAAGAGTCTCTAGTCTGCGTTCCAGTCTCAGTAATAGCAGACAGCTTATTATGTTCCTTGGCATATTTAGTCAGAATGCGAGATTTTAATACGACTAAACTTGTATCTCCACCATCCGGCCTAAAATCCCAATAATTATCCATACCTACTACATCCACATACTCATCTCCCGGATAGCGCTCCAAAAACTCCTTTTCAGTCGTAAATCCACAATCAGAAGAAAATGCATATAAAAAGTTATGTACTTGCAGAGAATCCCTTAAATAGGTGACAGTAAAACGATAGAGTTCTTTGAACTCTTCTACTGTACAATGGTTCCTTCCCCACCAAAACCAATTTCCATCAAACTCATGCCAAGGTCGAAAAATAATAGGAATCAGTTCACCGACATGATTCTTAGCATTATGGGCAAAGTCTGCAATAATCTTCAAATCGCTTTTAAATGTTTCATGACGTGATCCGCCAGGAAGAATATGTTTCACCACCTGCGTAGTATCATAGAAATTATTCCCCGTAACCGGATTATAGTAATGCCAGCAAAAAGTGAGCACATTTCCACGCTCATAAGCAGCATAAAATTTACTCTTGATATAATCCAGATTTTTCGTCTCCCAACTAACTGGATTCGTAAAATGCAGAAAATCAAAACTGGCCATAGCCGGATAAGCCCCTGTCACATCATAAGCATCACAACGATTCTCTTCATCACGCCAGCGACTGGTATCCGAATCAAATCCATCCATTTCATAATTGTGTTGCCCATATACTACATACTTTCCAGTCATTTGCTTCAGATTATGGAACAGAATAGCAGTTAAGTCGGTAGTGTGTTTATCCACTAAACTCAATCTGGTATCTTCCAAAATCCGCTGACGAGGAGAGGTACATGCAGAAACTCCACATAAAGCAATCACTATATAAATATATACTCTTTTCATTTATAATCTATTTTAAGAATTTCAGAAGCATTACTCTCCATATCATCACTGCCAACAGCCGTTACACGATAAAAATAAGTTCCTTTTAAAGGAGTACCGTCCAGATCTATCCCATTATCATAAAAAGAAGTTGTCTGCCCTCCTACAAATGTTATAAAGGAAGAAGCATCCGTTGCAAAATCAGAAGATTTACTACGATAAATCCGATACATATCCACATCAGGATTTTTTTCCCACTTTAATCGATTACCGGCAGTGAGTCTTATAACCGGAGAAGGTAATTTATTACTTCCACTGCCCGTCACAATAATTGTATGGAGTCGTGCAGGTGCGTCTGCCGGATACATAGCCACATTACGGGAATCAGAGGCAGTAATATAATATTCCATTCCTTGAATAGAAAACTCTTCAGCAGGAATAGTTATTGCAAAAGCAGCTCTTATTCTATGTTTAAACGGTATCTGCTTCCACTCTTTACAACCTATAGTACGGTAATGAAGTACAGCAGAAAGATCTTCAATGGAACGATTATCAACCATAGACAGCTTTATGTTAACATCATGTCCCTGAGGAACCGAAGTCACTGGAGAAGGATTTATAATAATAGGAGCTTCATCATCTGCATCACCAGCTAAGCAATAACTTGGAATACTAGCAAGACTTCTATTTCCATCCGTATCAATCACATATACTGTATAAGAGGCTTTTCCATTAAATGTATCGACATATTGATTAGCACTGACAGGTACTGATGCAATTTCCTTACCATCCCGGCACACAACAAAAATGTCTGCTCCCGGTTCTTCATTACGCCATGTCACCAACGCTCCATTTTGCGTTCCTTTAGCAGTAACATGGGAAGGGGCTTTCACTCTTTGGTATTTACGTAATTTATTTATCTTCTCTACGTAATTCTGCTGTACAAAACGGTTCTGTGTACTCATAATATTTCCAAAAGATGAAATATCATCAATACGGTATAAGAAACTACGAGCCCAACTATCCATTTGACCCGGCAAATCAGTCCATTGGTATTTCTCAAACTCAGAATTTAGTGCAATATGGTGTTTAGCACCTGCAATACGTGCACGTAAATAAGATAAACGTTTCTTCTGCCCTAAATTAGTAACCACAGCTATGCAACTATCAATCGTATTTAATTGCTTTTCAGCCAATTTATTAGCCTGTGTTATATCGTTGAAAGGATGAAAACTAACATAAAGAGAATAAATTCCTTTATCTATTTTAACAGGAACAGTCAAGCTTTTCCATGTCTGCCACCCTTCTGTGTTTTTTACATCAATCGAAGCAATAATAGGTCCATCAAGCTTCCCTACCGAAATAGTAATAATACCTCCATTTGAAGCAGAAGCAACTCTGAGGGATATTAAAGAAACATCATCCTTAAAATGAACCTGATCATATTTCAACCAATCACCAGCCATTATATAACCTACACATTCTCCTCCCTCATCACTTGGCGCATTTTTTGTTCCTTTCTTTTCCTGAAAGTTTACTGCATCTATCTTCATAAGTTCACCATGTTTTCCGGCAAAGGATAACGACTGAATATTCATTAAAGGATAAGTATTTACAACCTCATTAAAACCCGGTGTCGCCTGACACTCTGCAAAATCTGTAGCAAATGGTTCATTTTGATTTATAATGGCAGTAATCGGTTTAGCAACAGACTCTCCATAATTTGTTTTAGCATAGTCTCCATAAACTTTTTCCGAAGAGTTCAATTCTTCAGCTTCATACCAAGGTGCTTTACTTATATACCACATTTTAGGAGAAACTGCATCCGTTAAACGCCAAGTTAAAGCATAAAATCCTTTCATATTCTCCGAAGCTTTCTCATAAGCATGAATTGTTTCTGATAAATCCACATTATAAGGATAATAATATTGTGAACTACTCCAATCTCTCTCTAACCATGGACATCCCCAATATTCACGCTCTCCATATATATTCCCCGGTTCAAATGCTGCGGAATAATAAGATATCGGAGCACAAATAACATCTTTCGGTAGGCGAGCAACAGATTCCGCCGTCATTCCCCAACCTGATACAACAATGTGAATTGACGGTGAAAGTCGCTTCATATCTTCATAAAAACCATCAAAAACTCTCTGCCATTTAGCATAGAAAACAGAATCTTTGCTTCCCTCTGATTGAAAACAGAACAAATAGTCCAAATATGGATATTGCTTGGCTAACTGTGCTGTTTGTGCAGCAATTACACCGCGTTCATCAGCAGACACTTGATATTCAGGAAGAATCACATCAATGTCAAGTCCTAATCCAATCTTTACTCCGCGCTGATGTGCATAATCTATCACCTTACGAAAAACGGTTTCACCTTTTTCTTTTATCTGACTATTAGTCAATGTCTCATTATGAAGTCCATAATCTGCTCCAAAATCATAATCATCATAAATTTCAGAAGCTCCAAAACAGTATTCATTAATATCCCATCCCGGACACAACCAACCATGTCCTGTTTTTACAGTCGGCATCCACCCTCTGGATAAATAGCCATTATATTCAAAATTATGAAAAGTTTCATTATGCCCGCAAAAACCATTATAATTATGAATCATAATAAAATTCATACGCATTTTTGCCGCTTGATCAATAACATACCTCCAATCATTCCAGGAATAAATAGTAGCTGATTGCGGGAAATTGGTCCATGGAAGAAATCCTCTAATACGCATTTGAGGAGTACGTACATCGTTTATCACAGGAAGGTGACCTCTCATTCTTTTTTCAGGCAAGATATCACCACTCATATAAAAACGCACTCCCAAATGATCCTCGAGTAAGCCATATACTCCATAAAGTAACCCGCAAGGATCTGTTCCGGCAATCAATAAAGTACGACGACCTGCATTCTTTACTGTTTGAAGTATATACCCTTGTTCTCCTGGCTTCTCTTTTAGCTTAAGTATACCTTTCTTTTGCCAATCATCCACTAATGGATTATCTAATGTGGTTAATATAAAATCTGATTTTAGATTTGCCGAGGCTGTCCTCTCGATATTCAAAAGTTTACCGGATAGCTGATAATAGTATCTCTGCAGTTCCGATGCTGCATAGTTTCACTACTTATTTGTAAAATTTGTGCTTGAACAGGTAGAACTAAAACAGCTATCAGACAATATCCTAATAAATATTTCTTCCAATCTTTCATCATCTCTTCAATTTTGTTTCAAGATAAGACTTCAAATCATTGTATTCTCTCCATAAACGCTGGTTTAAAGAGCTTAACACACCTAATTCTCCACGAGAATGAACTCTTTGCATATAAGTCTCAAACATATCTTTCACTGGAGCCGCCATAAGGCTACGATAAGCCTCTTCATATTCTTCGAACGAACTGGCCGCAACGCCCTGTCTGTCATTTTTCTTAAGAATAAATGCAGGCATCATAGCTTTATCAACCTCTCCCAATAGCAATTCAAAACGGAACATTGCAATGAAACGTTGCAAATTATCTCGCTGGCTGCCCTCTGTTTTTTTCAGTACCTGTTCAGCAGTCCGAATCAAACTTTCCCGCAGTTTCACATTTTGATCATCCAATAATCCCCATTCAGGAGTGAAGGCATAAAATTCTGGTGAGGGAACATTCCATTGTATTTGTTTAATATCCATTTGTGCCAACAGAGGAGCCAATAGTTTTGCAGCCTTATTACCCATATCCTCAGTCAGATATTCTTCATATAACTGTTCTACAGTCTTGTTGTCTGTCTTATTTGAAGCAAAATGAGCAAATGTTCTAAAATTAAAACGAGGCTCTTCCGTACGCCAGTGAATAGCAATCACCCCATCCAGATTTTGTTTCGCAGCAAGTTTCACATGATCACGCATCATTTCTACACGTGGTTGAAAATGCCAAAGTTGATGATCCCCCTCCAACCAAGGTACTGCCCACACAGTTCTGTTCTTAGCTATATCAGACAAGAATTCAGGCTGTGGACTTTTTCCTAAATCAGGATTTAAACAACTGAATATGACATCCTTTGGTAGAGCTCTGTCTAGTCCATTCAATAAGGAAGGTAATTGATGACCACCTCCCCATCCTCCAAGAATTACTTTTGCATCCGAACCTTTAGATTTCAAATAGTCCGATGTCAATTTCATATATTCAAGTGCCCAAACTCCGACAAAACGGGCTGCACTATCAGCTGCCTCTTTAAAATAACCTTGTCCGGCGTTATATGCTTCAGCAAAAGAAGTATTCTCCAAAGCTTTCTCTATATTCACTCCCATAAATGAGTGTTCATTCAACCATAACCAGACATAATCAATATCAGGATAGGTTTCCAAAACATTATCAAGTGCTGCATAATGTATCTCTATCGCTATCTGACTTTTTGGATTCGGAATCATGTTAGACTCCCCAGGCCAGTAAAAACAGTCGCCCGCTACATTCAAAGAAAAATATTCAGGAGGAATTACTCCAAATTCAAATCCCATTGCCATACGTATACCACGTTCATGAGCCATGCTCAAAACATCACGCATCAACGTCTGCGATTTCTCATAATGCTCTCGTGGAGTAGAAGAAGTTACAGAAGCATCACTACCAAAAGCCTCCGCACCTTCCGGCAAAGAAAATACACGGTCAGTACCGAAAGCATAATCTTTCACTTTCATGGGTAAATACCCCCAACGTGCAGTAAGAGAATTATCAAAACAAGCTTGAGGAAGAATATCCTTATATTCTATCTTGATCATCGGTTCCACATAAGTGGCATAACGTTCACCCCCACCGGTATAATTATGAAATCCAATAAAATTAATACCATATTGCTGACATTCGTCCAGATAATCCCGATAGTCTTCCAAATTCCAGCCCGTAGGACCTGAAAGAAAGTTATGCCAAGGAAGTACTCCTCTAATATTAAATTTCTCTTGTGCCAACAAACTGACAGGTAAACATAATAGAATAAATATATATTGGATTTTTCGTATCATCATTCAAGCTTTTTTAAAGGATAAAAGAGAGGTAGCCCGTTTTTCATAACTGCCTCTCTTTTGAAATTATACTCTCATCTGAAAAACTGTTCTTTTAACCTTATAAAAGGATATAGCCAGTACTTAGTCTTTAGGCACAATACGGAAATTGTCAAAACTGATATCGGTATCTTCTGCATAACTGTTACCCATGATCTGTAGAACACCATCGGCAGGAACACTTCCCTTCCACATTGTACCCAATTCAAGAGTTACTGTCTGCCACTCACCATTTGTATTTAAAGCAAGTCCTGAAGCAAAAGGTTCCCAGTCATAATTTATCTGAGAGAAATAGAAGCGAATCTGACGCTTAGTCAAAGGCTTCAATGTATTCACTTCAAACTTCAGCAAGTAATTATTTTGATTGGCCAGTACTTCCGGGAAATACTCAACAGCAAGTTGTGAGATACCAGTCACTGAATTCCAGTCCCAATCATTTGCATCGCCTTTGGCTATATTGAAGCGGCAATATTGTCCGCTAATAGCTACCGGGGTAGGACCACTACTCAGATATTGTCCACCTCCCCATCCTGTAAATGGGTCATAATCACATAGCATATTGCCCTTTTCTTTATATTTTCCAGGAACCATTACCTCTCCTGCAACCGGGCTGACTATTTTAACTTTAGCACCAACTGCAGCATCAGTAGGAAGTTTGAAATATAAAGTATCCTGTACCGCTCTTACAATTTCCATCTCACGGTCACCAAAGTATAACTTACCCGATTCAGTAGTTATCTCATACAGATCAAAATAGTCTCCCACAATTTTCATCATTTCGCCTGCAGGAGTGAATTCATTATACATACCATCAATCCGCAAATCCGGGACAAAGACAGAAAGAGGCGTGGTTACCGTTGCGCTACCAGTTGACAAGGTTATCAGATTATTTACATTCTCAGGAATCACCCTGGGAATAGGAAATGTAATTTCATTGGATGTTATGTATGCCTCTAACATGTCTACCGGAACATCATTTACTAAAATAGATGTAACAGCATTCAACCCAGTACCTTGCACAATAATATATTGTGCAAGATTAGCTTTATCAATAGCTTCCTTACGGTCAGTCACCGTAGACACCTTTGCTACACTTAAGGGAGCAATCGCTTCATCATCATCAGAGCAGGATGAGAATGCACCACACCCTAATATCGCCAAAACTAATAAAGTATATTTTAATGTTTTCATTGTTTCTTCATTTAAGTTTATACAGAATACTCATTACCAACCCGGATTATTAGAGTCAATCTTATCATTGGCATTGACTTCACTAATAGGCAGCGGATAAAGCAAATTACGTTCCAAACGACGTTTAGTAACATTATGCTCATCCATATCAATAGCATTCATTACTCCCAAATAAATACCCCAGCGGAATAAATCGTACCGACGATCTGCTTCATACGCCAACTCGCGGGCACGTTCTTCAAGTACAGCAGAACGGAACTCATTCTGATTCATGCCAGAGAACGGAGTCGCATTTGCACGTGTACGGATTCTATTAACCTGATTATAAGCCTCAGCATCCGGTCCACCATTCAATTCATTCACAGCTTCCGCATAAATCAGCATAATATCCGGCAAACGAAGCAGTGGAAAATGAAAATCACTGTTCTTTTGTTTACGATCTGTCACAAATGTAAATTTAGTCAACTTTGCTAATGTCCAACCTTCGCCTTCCTGATATACTTCCGTACCATCAAATGCATTGCCTTCACTATCATAAACCTCTTTATTGGCTACTTTATCAGCATACCAACGTGGATAATAATTATAAATCACCTTTCCATTAGAAATACCACCAGAAGCATACCGGTGTATAACTCCGTCTACAGCACGCTTATCTTTCTCTTCAAAAAGTAAATACCAGTGGTCACGCATTCCATACCAGTTACCTTCCATCGTACCGTCTTCCTTAAAGATACCTACATAGTCCTGGCAAATCGTATTACCAAAATCAGCATCAGCACTTTTAGCCTGAGCCATCCAGATATGTTCCCCCTTATTACGGTTAGCAATGGACCACACATCCATATATTTATCAAACAAGGTATACTCCTGTATTACTTCCCATGCCTTATCACGTGCCAGCTCATAATACTTTTTCGAATCAAAACTTTCATATCCGGCCACAGTTTGTGCGGTATGCGTAATTGCTTGTGGTTCCGGATTAGAAGGTTTTCCACCTTTAACAACAATGGGTACTCCGGACATTGCTCCTGATGCCATTGTTGCATAAACTTTTGCTAATAGTGCTTTTGCTGCACCACTTGAAGCATGTCCTTCGATGAAACCTGCATCATTTTTAGAATACATATTCTCTGCCTGATCCAGTAGTTCAATAATATGTGCATAAACATCAGCTACGGAAGAACGAGCCTGATGCATATCTTCACCTTCTGATATAGATTTTCTGAAAATAGGTACCGGACCATAATTTCTGACCAGATTAAAATAAGCCCATGCTTTCAGGAAACATAATTGTCCTAAAGCATCTTCCTTACTTTCAGGGGTTAGATTGTTCATTGCAGTAATCTTAGAAGTAGCCAAATTAGCACGATGAATCAAAGTATAACACCCTTGCCACATGTGGTCTATTCCCCAAAATCCCTGCGGATTACCAGCTCCCACATTACCAAATGCCCATGAAGCACCAGAAGCATAGTCACAATCCATATTCGTGAGATACAGATAAGAACCCGGAGCAATAAAATTGGTAATAATGGTATTGTAAGCTCCTGTTACAAGTTGTGAAGCAGCGCTTTCACTGTCTCCCAACTGCTCAGGAGAAACAAAATCGTATGCTTTCTCTTCCAACAGGTTGTCGCAAGAGCATGCAGCCACAGCCGCCCACAACAATATGACTGATTTTAATATAATCTTTTTCATAACTTTCTTTGAATTGAATTAAACGTTAGAATGTACATTGCAAACCGAATGAAAAAGTACGGCTACTTGGATAAGAGAACATATCCACTCCACGACGTGAAGAATCGCTACCGAAAGAGTTTACATCCGGGTCAAACCAACTATAACCGGAGATTGTAAATACATTGCTTACAGAAACATATAGATTCACTGATTCTATCCCTTTAAATGAAGGTATCCATTTATAACCCAAATTAATATTTTTCATTCTGAGGTAAGATCCGTCTTCTACATAACGATCAGACAATTTCATAGTTCTACCATAACCAGCATAAGCTTTCGGCCATTTCGCAATCGCTCTGTTCTCTGGAGTCCACCGGGTATTATACATTTCCTGTGGAATATTACCGATACCGCTCATTGTTACTTCCATCAAGTTAGCATTGAAAATATCACCTCCCACACATCCTTGCAGAAAGAAACTCAAAGAGAAGTTCTTATAAGAGAAATTATGCGTCATACCAAATGTAAAATCAGGATTGGTATCTCCAATAATCTGGCGGTCAGCGTTTGTAATACCGGCTACACCATCAAGGTCCTTATATTTCACTTCACCAATCATAGCTTTACATACAGCATCCGATTCATTGGCATAGAAAGGATCTGATCTCACCTCTGCAATGTTATCATAGAATCCGTCTTCTACAAAACCATAAATTGTACCGATCGGCAATCCATTACGTTGCAAGAAAACATTATCAGCTTTACTCCATCCTTGTGCAAACTGGTCACCGGGAAGTCCACTAATCTTATTACGGTTGAAAGAGATATTTGCATCGAAATCCCAATTAAAATCCTTTGTTGCCACTGCATAGAACTTACCGGAGATTTCAAGCCCCTTATTGGTTACATTACCAAAGTTCGTAGTCATGTTAGAAAAGCCTGTACTTTGAGGAATCTGTATATTCTGCAACAAGTCTGATGTCTTCTTATAATAAAGATCAACTGTTAAGTTTACTCTATTCTTAAAGAATCCCATATCCACACCCACATTATATTGACTGGTTGTTTCCCATTTTAAATCCGGATTTGCCGGACCTCTCCAGGTTAGGTTGGCAAAACCACTGGCAAGCGCACCATTAATAGGATAATTGGCCACAGTCAAATAGTCGCGTGTAGCATAAGCACCAATAGCCTGATTACCTGTCTGACCATAACTTGCACGTACTTTCAGGTTACTGAAGATATTCAGTCTCTTAATAAATTCTTCTTCCGAGGCACGCCATGCAATAGCACCTGATGCAAAGTTCGACCATTTATTACCAGGAGCAAACTTACTGGAACCATCGCGACGGAAAGAAGCAGTGAACAGATATTTGTTCATTAAACTATAATTGGCACGTCCCAGGAAAGAAACCAAAGAAGTCATGCCGCGGCCACTGGTCGGCTTACCCGGATTAACGGCTGCACTCATATCATAATCTTCTGTTATATCTTGCGGAAAACCGGTGGCAGTCATGGCTTTATTACCATAATCACCTTTTTCATAAGAAAAAGCAATCACTGCATTCAAAGAGTGATTCTTATTAAACTCTTTATTATAAGTAGCCATTGTTTCGAGTACCAGATTCTTTGCCCAGTTATCAGCTTTAGAAGCATAGCCGTTCACCGGGTCCTTACCCTCCACAGTCTCACGGTTATAATACACATTACGTTCGTTTCCATTATAAGAGAAACCTACATTCTGACGAAGTTTTAAATCTTTAATCGGAGTAATTTCCAGATAAGAAGAAGAGAAGAACGTATTAGTAGTCAATTCATCTTTTGCTGCACGCGTATAAACATACGGATTGGAAGAGAACCAGTTCAACTGAGCATTATTCGTTTCATCATCCAAAGGAGCAGTAGCTGGATAAAACAAAGTTCCACGAATAATACCATCACTTACAGAGTTTGTCTTTGCCAACTTATTCAATGAATTAGTGAAACTCATATTAGTTCCGATTTCAATCCACTCATGTACTTTACGAGCTACATTTGCACGGAATGTATAACGCTTATAACCAGAGTTATTTATAATACCCTCCTGGTCCAATATGTTACCGGAAATTGCGTAATACCCTTTATCACTGGAGCCACTGACACTCAAGTTATATTCCTGAGAGAGAGCTGTTTCAAACACTTCATCCTGCCAATTTACACTTGGATACTTACCAGTTCTGTAATCGTCCGGTCCCGGAGAGTATATCGCTTCTCCTGTAGCCGGATCAACAGTGGATGTTCCCGGATAAGGTATTTTTTCATTTGCCCCATCATACTTATTAAACATCTCAGCAGCCTCATTACGATATTTAGCATACGTATAGCCATCCAGCATATCCATCTTCTTCACCACTTTTGAGATTCCGAAATTAGCACTGAAGCTAATATTATCTTTGCCTTTAGCACCACGTTTTGTCGTAATCAGTACAACACCGTTGGCACCACGTGAGCCATAGATAGCCGTAGCAGAAGCATCTTTCAGGATTTCAATAGATTCAATATCTGCCGGATTGATGGCAGAAAGCGGATTGGTCGTTTGAAGCATACCATCCTTACCGGTCCCCGGAGTACCACTGGTTGTGAAAGGAATACCATCCACAATATAAAGCGGTTCCGTAGATGTAGAGAATGAGTTTGCACCACGGATCTGAATACTTACACCTGCTCCCGGAGCACCATCATTCTGATTAACCTGTACACCAGCAATACGCCCCTGCAAGCTTTGATTGATACTGATCGGATTGGTTTTCATCAACTCATCACTCTTAATACTGGTGACCGATCCCGTTAAATCACTCTTCTTCATCGTACCGTAACCAACTACCACGACTTCATCAAGCAATTCCGTATCCTCTGCCATTCTTACATTCAGAGTTCTCTGTCCAGGTTTCAAGGTTATCGTTTGTTCCTTATAACCTATACATGAGAAGACCAGCGCATTTTTCCCTTTAGGGACATTCACGCTATACCGACCTTCCGTATCAGCAATGGAACCTACCCCGGCATCCTTAACCAACACATTGGCTCCAATCAATGGAGAACCATCGTTAGCATCAGTAATAGTACCGGTAACGATGGATTCCTGAGCCATCACATGACTACTCATTAAGAGCGTCATCAGAAACAACATAATGTTTTTCATATATAACACTGATTTAAAATAATAAATTCTTCAACGTTGCAAATATAGCTGCCGCCTCCATGATAAACAAGTACAATTTTATCATTAACTAATACTATTCCGACACTATGCAATAAGTATCTGATTAGAAGGCATACCCCATTCAAACACGTTATATAAAACGAGTTGAAGAGTTTTTACCTAATATAGTTAAAAGTTAAATTAATACATTTCAAGAAAAGTATTCCTATATTATATTATCCCAATATAGGAATAAAAAAGTATCATGCCGCAGACTATAAATTATCCATTAAAACAATCCTTTGCCCTAAAAAAAACACCTATATCCTGACTCAACTAACCTTATTCTACCCTTATTTCAAAATTCCTATTTATTCCTTTCGATAGTCCTTCCTGACCACTTCCCACAAACAAGGAATATTTCCCCGGAAGCATCTTCCATATTCCTTCCTGCCATATAGAAAGCTGGCGGGGAGCAATTGTAAAAGTAACCGTTTTACTTTCACCCGGTTTCAGATCCACTCTCGCAAAAGCCACCAATTTCTTTAACGGGAAAGTATAAACCGGAGTATTTTCACGGGAAATATATACCTGAACAACTTCTTCTCCTGCTACATCACTTATATTTTTAATTTCAATAGAACATTGCAAAGTACCATCCGGACGAACCACACCATCACTTTGCAAATGTGTATACTCAAAGTTCGAATAACTTAAACCGTGTCCGAATCCGTAAAGAGGCTTGCTTGACAAATATTGATAGGTACGCCCTTTCCAAATATCATAATC